>OFRM01000018.1_pt1 | contig 62766 bp, 79 predicted proteins | sample 1543101 | NCBI WGS metagenome assembly OFRM01 (sample SAMN07774223, study PRJEB24372) | wastewater metagenome | isolation source: Exp Tend VB 0WW | collected 2016-02
TATTTTTTTTTGCGAAGCTTAATATTAAGTCCGTAATATCCTGCATCTTATTGTCTCGGATATCTATCAAGTCTTCTGTGATATCACGTCCAGTAGTCTCGTTACCAATACATAGCCATCCTGGTCTATGCCGCCGAGCAAATAACTCTATTTTATTAGAGGTAGGGTACATTAAGTCTAGCCCATCTTGAAATTCTTCAGGTTTCTTGCTATGGGCTTGTACGGGAGTTAGTAAATCATAAGATATAGATCTAGCCAATGATGTGGCAAGCTCTAAAGGTGATAGCTTAAATCTAGATAAAAACATATCCTTAATATAAAAAATAATCTTATCGAGTGAGATCTTATGTCTATCTTTAGCTGGGATAACCTTCTTTAAGTTTTGTAGTATCTCATCAAATGCTTTACTAGCTTCACTAACAGAAAGCATAATCTGTGGGTCAATTAGTGTCTCTATATCTAATATCCCCGACGATACTGAGTTGTTAGCCGGTACAATCGTTTTTCCTCTTTTTGTTAAGAGACATAACTCACTACAGCTCTTCTGGTAATAACCTACCCCAAAGAATACATTGGGATCTTGTGTATTTAGCTTCATCCAGTTACAGGCATTAGTGATATATTCAAAGCCCCAACCGTGAATTACTTCAAAGCATTCCTCTAGATATGGGTGTGTTACCCAAAGAAATAACATTGCATTATCAGATACGATATCTTTAACTGGCAGATCGGCTATTGCCTGCAATGATATTGTTTTATACTGCCTAGTTGTACCTCCCCCGAAACGAGTTTCACTCCATTGACATCGGCTATTATAAGCCCAGGGGGGGTCAGCTACAATAATATCGAATTTATTAGGATAGATAGGCTGCATTAAAATCTCCTGCTTGTATATTGACTACTCTCTGTCTAATGATCAGTATAGTAACAGGTAAAGTAGCAGGAATCAAGTCTATTCTGTAGTATTTTAAGCGGCAGTTCAGGCATAATGTGAGAGATATTTAATTTGATAAATAAGAGTTAAGAATGACTACTACATTACCTCAAGCCTGTGGCGGCATACTAGCAGAATTTAATGGCCGGTACTTTACACCTAAAGACTTAGATATTACTGAGTCTGAGTTAGTCCAAGGCTCATCGGCTAAATTTTCAATTGAAATACCCTTCGGTTTTCAATCTCCAACCTGGCCAGCTCTATGTGCAATTATTGGCAGTGATGGTAAGAAAATATTTGGTGGCCAATATCATGCTGAAGCCGTGAAATTTAATGTACCAGCTAAAATTCGTATCTTAGATATTAACCTTCGAGACTTCTATGACTTTACTCGGCGTAAATATATCGTATCCTATAAAGCTCAGAATACCTTACCTCAACATCTAACTTCTCTAATTCAGAGAAGTGGCGCTAGAGATCCTATTGGAGCTGGGAAATATCTACTTAACTATATAATACAAAACACATCGGATACTATTGACGAGTTTCCCGATCCAGTCGATACCAATCCTGAAGTCTTTGTATTCGAGTTCCCCAGTGGGTACTTATCAGATGCCTTAACTAAACTAGCGACTGAAAGAGGGTATAGTTGGGGGATCGAGGATACGGGCTGGGAACGTACAGACCTAGTAAATGATAGTATAGCCAGAATTAGATTTATCAAGAATGGTATCATTGGTCAAACAGCCCCCTATAGCCCAGTCTATCCTCCTGATGTCTATGGCACTAAGTTGTGTCCTAATGAGGGTAAGCCCTTCTACTCAGAGTTTAACTACGGTCGTTCTGCTCCACTGGTTACTAGAGAGGTAGTTATTGGTCTTAATGGGTTAGATCGTTTTATTAGTCCAGGCTTTATCCCTGTTAGTAGTAATGAGATAGTAACTCTAGATGTCATAACTGGGGCTACTCAGCTAGAATATCCTTATCCTAAAAATGCTACGGCAATTATTACAGTTGTTGTAAATGCCTACTAACCTATGAAATTATTTATTGATGGTACTGAATTTAACAACCTTAGAATTAGGACTTATCCTGATTTTATCGAGACAATCTTAAATAAGGGGTCGAGTGTTAGCTTTGAGATTGAAGGTAGATCACCTACCTCTGAGCCAGTACCATATGATTTAGTGTTTAGGGATGCTAGTGACCAGGAATTATTTACAGGTAAACTTAAGTCTTACAATACTAAATTCCAAGGCTTCCAAGTTGTTACTACGATTACAGCAGAGGATTATGGCTACTACCTCAAGCGTAAACTAGTTACGGCTAATGCTCAACTACCCTTCAAGTCATTACTTTTACACCTATTAGACATAAGTGGGGCATCACCTTTTATTATTCCTGACTATGATGTGAAGACTGTTGCCACATTAAGACAGAGAAAGATTATCACCTTCACCACTATGCCCGATGATGCTCAGAGTATTGTAATTGGCACTACTAGAGTTATCTTTACAATGACTAGCCCAGCCTATTCTAATGAAGTTCAAATTATACCTGACATGAATATGCTAGCTGCTAACTGCTATATGCTCTTCAGTATGCTAGGTAACTTAGGAGCAGATCTAGAATTGAGTGGCAATACGATTACGGTTACAGCAGCCGACCCCAGTGGTGATGTTTTTGTCTTTGCTGATGGCATTAGAGTTGTAGTAGCTAACCTACAATCTCAGAGCTTAACTGGTAATCAGGTAGGAGAGAAAGTATCTCTTGATGATCTTATTATAAAGTACTATACGACACCTAAGTATCTAATTAATATCCTTGATGAGCTAACTGCTCTAATCCAGTGTCAATGGTCGATTAGTTCAGTAACTGGTAGATTAAATATATTCCAGAACTATGATGACCCTACGACTGTAGAGGTGATTGATAGTGAATTATTAGGGGGGTTATGCCCTCCATTTCTGGCTGAATCTATCGAAATCCAGAGAACACCTCCATTAGCTACCAGGGAGATTGTGATTGGCAGAAGGGGACTAGAGAGGTTCAGTGCCAATCGAGCCTTCTTTACTGAGATGGATGTTCATCCGGCCTCTAGCATTCAGGTTACGACCTATACAACACCGGCTGGAGCTGTGCAATTAGGCTATGGTTTCCCTCCTATAGCAGATCGAGTGGTCCAGGTCCGGGTCACAGAGAGCCATTGCCCACCATTAGTTTTCACAGAAGACTTAGATCTTCATATCACGGTAGCCAATAATCCAATGGTCTTCTATACTAGAGATGGCCTACCTCTAGGTGCTTCTCAGGTATTCTACGTCACCTCTAGTAATGTGGATCTAACGGATGCGGTTGTGCCTCTATGGTATAAAGGTGAAACTTTCCCTCCTGGTTCACCTCTACCTTTTACAGAGGTAAGTAATGTGGCTTTATACCTACATGCAGATCTGATTATCAATCAACTTAGTGGATCAGTTACTGAGTTTCTAGGTATTGCACCTTCTGCCATTGGAGCGTTTCCACCTACTTTAACTTTTGATACAGTTGTGACTAAGAATAATATGACTGTCGGAGCATCTGTTACGTTTGATGTACACGTTGTAAACCTAGTTACCGACCCTGGTATAGGAGGAATATAAGATGCTTAATCAAGTCTCTCAATTCCTGACTGTACAAGGTAATACTAAGACTATGACCTCTACGTTTCACCTAGATCTTACTGATCCTGGTTTTGCTGGTCATAACATAAAAGTAGATATCAATGGCAATGCTCAAGCTGCTGTAGTCGTAGAGGGTTTTGCTTCAATACCGGCTGCTCATGCTGAAGCAGTCCTGAAATTAAACGGCACAATTATATATGATCTTATAGCTGGACTCGATCCTCCTTATGGTACTCTAGGACCGCAACTTGCTACAGATAACATTACGACTCGTATTGATATCACCTCTGAAATTGGCACAGTCGTAGAATTCATAATAATACTAAGTTGTGATAGCAATGATGCTAATTTTGCTAGTGGCAGTGCCAATTATACATTAACAGCACTCTGTGACCCGGCTGCTGTAATAATGCTTCAATTTAGCCCTAATCCTATCTCGTTGCTGGTAGGTGGGGGGGTTGTTTATTCAACTCTTACAGCTAGAACCTTAGAGTCTGCCCTAGTTGGCGAAACCTTAAATCTGACCTATGATACTCCTCCTACAGGTCTAAGCTTTGGCCTTAGTAGCTCCTCTATTACCATTGGGGATATAGTAGGTACAGGAGGCACTTCTGTGCTAGTAACGGCAACCATAGATAGCACAGTACCAGTAGGTAGCTACTTCATCACCTTTCATGGTGATAATACGATTGGCAGTATACCTTATAATACGGTAGCTATCCTCAATATAATCGTCAATCCTACAGGTGGCGGTGGCTCTGGAGGTAGTTAATGCAGCCAAATACTATTGTTGTACTACCGTTATTTAGCCCTAGTTTTAGATTTTCTCCTTTAAGAGCGAATTTAGCCCGTAAGTGCTATATCAATCTATTAGATCAGGGGCTTAATATTCATTTTGTTTACGGTAAAACTGGATCTTATAAAGATATGCCTTACTCTGGGTATGTCTACACACAAGCTTTATGGTATAAAGAAAACCTCATCAACTTAGCCCTCAAGGATATAGATCTAGCTATAGAAAATATTATATGGCTAGATGCTGACTGCTATTTCGAGGATGATAGATGGCTAGATAAAGTCTTATATACCCTAGAGCGTTACCCAGTTTGCCAGATTTGGTCGATAATGCATGAGAATGATACTACTTATCCCTCCAAGTCAGCCGAGCTAGAAAATCCTGGAGCTATGCCCGGTTTAGGTTGGGCAGCTAAGAGATGGTTTCTCGATGATATTGGTGGGCTTCCAGATCTAAATATACTCGGCAATGGTGATACATCATTTGCCTCATGCTGTATGGGTACGATAGAAAGACAGCTCAACTTCCGGGTTTATAGCAAAGGATTCAATGAGTATTGGATGAATAATCAGCAAATGATCCGGAAAGAATTAGGCAATAGCTTCCGTTTACCCTTAGTTGATAATCATATCTACACCTGGGATCATCCATATAAGCATCGCGGCGGCGGTAATCGTAACCATCTCTTTCAGCATTTTGACTATGATCCATTGAGAGATATCGAGAGATTCCCTAATAATACTTTCGCTTTACGTCAAGATACCCCTAATCAGATAGGATTACGGCAAAGCATAGAAAGCTATCTCTTGCATAGAGAGGGGTTATAAGTCAGTCCAATATTAGACATTGCTAAGATATTAAGGAAAGATTAAATTTCCATTAACATATAGGAAATTAGTTGAAAAACCTACAGAGAACTGTTATAGGAGGTATTAGATGGGAGCTATTAAAGTTCTATTAATAAATGAGGGGGAGACTAACTATAATCAAGAGCTTAAAGATTTACTCTTAAGTAACCCCTCGGATAAATTTAGCGTAGTAGATATTAGTCATCCAGGGTTACTTGATGGTTTGCTAGAGCAAGACTTCGACATGGTACTATTTAATAGTAATCCTATTAAAAATATAGACCATATTGAATACTTAGACTCATCAAGCAATATTTTCATACTACACACTAAGCACTCTCAGAGCTATAACTGCGGTAAAGTCTTATATCGTATGGAGATAAGTGATATAGCTACTTTGCCGAGTGATTTAAGTTACTGTTTAGAGCTGAGTCGTCTTAAGGCTAGCACTAATCACCTAATTTCTCTGAGAAATTGTTTCAAGGATGAACTACATTTTATTAAAGAGGCCAGTCATTGCGGAGTGCCGAAGAGAACATGAGGATTCATGGACGAGAAATTAGATAATATCGAAGTAAAAGATCAAAATCTGTATACGTTCCAGCTCATTCAGAAACTATCTAATGAGGTAACGTCAACTAATACCGTACTTGGAAATCTAAGAACTGAGATTATAAGTCTTACTAAAGAAAAAGATATACATCCTTTTGAGTTACTTACTCTAAATACTAAAGTTAAAGAGCTAAATGATATAATTATCGAGCATAATAAACTTATCTACCTTAATGGTGAACAATCTATTCTCAATCAGCTAGCTAAAAACTCCTCACTACTTCAGGAAATCGAAGATAAAGTCTCAGATTTAAAGTCTCAACTAGCCGCTAGTCATGCCCTCGTCCATACTAAGCAGGTTCAAGCTCAAACTTTGTTAGATGAAAACAATAGATTGACTAGACAGAATCGTTTAACAGTGGTTATTGCCGTAATAAGTGGTGTCGTAGCTATCGTAACAGCAATCATCGGGGTTGCATTCGGAAAGAAATAAGAGGTTTATCATGGAAGTTAATGAATTATTTGGAGCTTGTTTAGGATTTATATTAGCCCGTGAAGGGGGTTATACTAACGATCCTTCAGATCCGGGCGGCGCTACCAATTATGGTGTGACAACTAATGTCTATAATGCTTATCGTAAGAGTAAGAATCAGCCAGTTCAGAGTGTGAAAGATATATCTCATACAGAAGTAGCTGATATTTATCTGCATCAATACTGGGATGCTAGTGGCTGTGATGCTATTGCTAGCCATTCATATAAGATCGCGGCTATAAACTTTGATACAGCAATCAATTGTGGTGTTGGTAGTGCTAATAGGCTACATAGAACAGCCTTAGATAATACCGTCAATAGCAACGATATCGAGGATACCATTAATGAGTATCTAAAGCTTAGAGAAGAGCATTATCGGGAGATAGTAGCTAATCGACCTAAAAGTGCTAAGTTTCTTAAAGGTTGGCTCAACAGAATAGCTGAACTTAAAAAGTTTATAGCCGACTTACCCTCTTAGATTTAATCACTTAGCACAAGGTATGGTAGTTGTATTTTTATTTCATACATCATCTTGACAGTGTGCCAGATTAGGAGTAAATTATGTTTAAGTATCAGCACATAGTAGATCAAGTCATAGCGATAGGCTTATTAATATTTTTCTATCTAGAGTATGTTAAACACCCTGAGTCCTTTAATCAGACTCTTGTTAATGTATGCTTTGGTATAGTGGCAGGCTCTCTATTTGGTGGTAAGGCATCTATATCTTCTCAGGCTGGGATGATATCAACTAGTTTAGGTAGCTTTATTAAAAAGGATAAGACTAATGAGCCAACAACCACTAACACCAGTAGCACCGGAGAGTCAGAACAACCCAGACCTGACAACTCAGATACACCCGATAAACCATAGTCACTCCATAGAACTAGCCAAGCTTGCATCTATCAATAGAAAAGTGAAATATCTAGAGGTAGGTGTACTGCTGGCGATTATGGCTGTACTGATTCCCGTAGCTCAATTAGCCTGGAGAGTTGATAGCCTATTAAGCCCTAAGAGAATAAACCAGTATGAAGAAGAGTTAGCTGCCACCTCTCAGGCTAGTCGTGAGGCCATTCAAGCCTCTAAGTCTTTGCAGGAGTCCCTTAAATCTCTAGCTGATGATGCCAAGACGAATATAAATACTAAATCTGGAGATATCTCGTCACAGCTCGGCACAATAATTACACAATTCGGCAAGACTAATACAAATCTAAATAGTAAAGTAGACCTCTTATATGCCGACCTGCACCCTATCCTACTAACAGCTAATCAAAACCTCATATCTCTCGATAAAGTAGAAAATACCCTCGATAAACAAATAGCACAAAATGGTGATCAGCTTCATACAAACCTCGAAGATATCCATAACCTAGTTGTAAATGAAAATGGCCTTCAAGCCCTAGTAGCCAAATACAGCAAGATAGCTGACCATTTAGAGCTAATAGCTGAAGACCCCTCCATACTAAATAGTCTACATCATTTCGAGAACACCTTTAGCAACGTAGAAGTCACCACCAATAAGATTGCTTTAACGTCCAGTGACCTCTACGACCTCGAACATAAGATAGTTGAACCTATCATATCGCCTAAGCCTGTTAAGGGCTTCTTCCCCAAACTAAAGCGATTTGCACTAATCGTTAGCAAAGTAACTACAGGTATCGGCTACTCAGCCTACCTAATCAATTCAATTAGTACCCACTAAACTTAAATTAAAACACAAGGAAGGATTTTTATATGTCAGCCGTACTTGATACCCAAACTGTCCCTGAAATAACAGCTAATACCTTAATCGTAGATTCCTCTAGGATTAAAAAGACTAAAGATATAAGCAATTATACTCAGCCAAGCTTAAATGCTCAGAAGGTTATTGAATCTAGATACAGCATGAAAGATACAGATGGGAAGCCTACTGAAAACTGGTTTCAGATATGTGATAGAGTTATTGATTTCGTTGGCAGAGTAGAGTCATCTCCAGTTAATAGAGAAGCCTTTGGCATAGCACTAAGAGATATAATGTATAGCCGTAAGTTTCTACCTAATACACCAGCTCTAATTAATGCTGGTAAAAATGACCATTGTTTGGCAGCTTGCCATGTTTCAGAAATCGGAGATAGCATAGAGTCTATAATGGAACAGGCTAAACTCACGGCTCTTGTCTCGAAATCTGGTGGAGGCATGGGCGTATCCTATGAGCATATCAGACCAAAAAATAGCATAGTTTCGACTACAGGTGGGCAGGCTTCTGGACCTGTATCATTCATGAAAATCCTGAATACTGTAGCAGATGTAGTGGCTCAAGGCGGGGCGCGTAGGGCGGCTCTAATGGGAATATTAAGTATAAATCATGCTGATTTATTGATATTTATCCATGCTAAAAATGATCAGACATCTTTGACTAATTTTAATATATCTTTAACAATCACAGATGAGTTTATGACTTGTGTAAAAGAAAAGAAATGGTTTCAATGCAGCTTTGAAGGTCAACCTTGGACTAAGCCAGTCTTTGATCCTCTAAGTAATGGTGACTACTGTCTATATAGCCTAGATTCCAATAATCCAAATGATGCAGTAAGCTTTGCCAATAAAGCCGAGTTTGACAAATGGAAAGCTGAGAATCCTGCTCATGTCATGATTCAGCCTCCTACACCTGGTATGGTATTTGCCCCTGAAGTTTGGCGAAGAATCCTGAAGTCTGCACTCGTCCATGCCGAGCCTGGTGTAATATTTATAGATGAAGTAAATAGATATCATCCTCTTATAAATACTAGAGGAAAGGTGGAATCTTGTAATCCATGTGTAAGTGGGGATAATTATGTATTCACCAGTAAGGGTATTATTAAAGTACAGGAACTTTACGACCAACAACAGAAAGTTGATATGGTTATTGATAGCAGGATGAGCTTAAAGCCTGGAAACACAAGGGCTTCAGTCCCGTTCTTTAAGACTGGTACTAAGGATGTATTTCTACTAGAGACTAAAGAAGGTTATCGCTTAAAAGCCACTAGCGATCATAGGATCATGACTACTAAGGGCTATGTAGAATTAGGCAAGCTAGTACCAAATGATCAAATATATATACTAGATCAAAAAGGCTGCTTTGGTGATTTCGGCGATCTAGTAACAGGCAGAGTACTAGGTTGGTTAATGGGTGATGGACATGTAAGCTGTAATAGGGCAGTACTTTCATTCTACGATAAGAAACAGGTACTATTCGATGAGTTTCTGGTATATGCAAATGAGGTTGTGGCTAATGTAGCAGTTAAGCAGTTTGCAGGAAAAGATACCGGTAATATAGTTCAAAGAACTGGTACACAATATGGGGTAACTGGATATAAAGATACTGAACATAGGTATACTATTTCTTCTGAGAGATTATACAATCACCTGCAAAACATAGGTTTACAGGATGATAACCTAGTAACCCTACTCCCTAAGATCTTAACTGGTACGCAAGATTGTATAATAGGTTTTCTACAAGGATTATTTAGTGCTAATGGTACAGTATCAGGCAATAAACAGACTGGCATGTCAGTCAGATTATCTGATGTCAATATGAATCTACTACGTGCAGTACAATTAATGCTATTAAATCTTGGTATCCAGTCTAGTATTTACCAGAGTAGACAAAAGGAAGGCTTTAAATTAATGCCCGATGGTAAAGGTAGTAAAAAGAAATACTTCTGCCAATCATCGCATGAATTACTAGTCAGTGGGGATAGTTATGCTAGATTTTTCGAGCATATAGCCTTCCTAACTGATTACCAGAATCAGAAATATGTTACCCAGAAGCATAAGACTAAGCCATTTCTAGCGAGAGTGAAATCTATTAGCTATCATGGCCATGAAGATGTATACGATACAACAGTCCAAGATGCCCACTCGTTCAATTGTGAGGGACAAACTATATCGAATTGTGGTGAGGAGTTTCTAAATCCCTATGATACCTGTAACTTAGGAGCTTTAGACTTAGCTAAATATTATACAGATGCAACCTATAGAACGGCATATTCAGATCAGGATCTTACACCATTAAGACATTTCGAGTTTGAGACATTTGCATCTGATATTTACTGGGCAGTAAGATTCCTAGATAATGTCATTGATGCTGGTAGTTGGCCAGATCCTAAAATAGATAAGACTGTTAAATCTGGTAGACCTATAGGACTAGGGACGATGGGATTAGCAGATTTATTAATTAAGTTGAAGGTGAATTATAATAGTGAGCAGGGACGGAAAATAGCTGGCTATTTATTAAGCTTCTTACGAAAGAAAGCTTGGAGTGCTAGCTTGAGTCTAGCTACAGAAAAAGGTATATTCCCGGAATTTGAAGCTAATAAAGATGCCTACCTCCGTATATTTTCTGGTAAGCCAGAAATATGTGCAGAACTATTAGAACGGCTAGGTAATGGCTTAGATTATAATAAGTACCCAGATGAGGGTCTTAGATACCTGAGTCAGCATCTAAAACTACGTAACTGGGAAGTTACTACAAGCCAACCGACAGGCACTGTATCTTTAGTAGCGGAGACATCTTCAGGTATTGAACCTAACTTCTCTTTTGCACATATTCGCAAAGATACTGTTAGCACTAGATATTATGCTCATCCATTAGTGCTTGAGTATCTTAAAAAAGAGATTCCCCAGACTCTCTGTTTAACTCCAGAAAAGGAATTACAGTATGGTTGTGAGTTTATCGTTTCTAGTAAGCACTTGCTACCCGATTACTTTGTAACTGCGGGTGATATGTCCAGTAAAGAACATATACTTATGCTAGCTGAACTTCAGAGACATGTAGACAACTCTATAAGTAAGACTACAAATGGTAAAGCTACAGATACATTAGAAGATGTAGAAGAATGTTACATGTTAGCTTATGAGTCAGGTTGTAAGGCTATATCCTACTATCGTGATGGTAGTCGTGAAGGCCAAGTTTTAACTGCTATAACTGCTACCCCTGAACCTACTCCTAGTAACAATAACTCAGGTGAGCCTACTATAGATAATAATGTAGGGGCAGGTTCTAGTTCTTGTCTAGGCATGGATATGGGGCATGGTGATAGAATAGCCAAGATAGTAGAGAGATCTGGTTCTAGTAGTAGTCTTATTGACGTAAGTAGGGTAGCTGACTTTAATCGACAAGTTGAAGAAGCCAAGAAAAGTTTCGATACATTTAATAGCCATATCTCTGACCATAATCAATTCCTTAAGCAGGCCATGCTAAATAAGCAAGAGTATAAGGCCACTTTAGCAGTACGTCCCGCCATACTAGAAGGTAAGACTTATCGAGTGCCTTTTAATGGTGACTCTATCTATGTCACTGTTAATACTGATCAGACTGGCTCAGTAGTTGAGGTGCTAGTTGATGAATCTACGGGTCATTATAAGACCATTGGTAAACTAATCTCTAAGATGTTGCGTAGTAATCCAATGATGATTGATGAGATACTGCACACTTTACTTCATGCTAAAGGTGATGGCAGTACCTCCTTTAACCAGAAGATGTGTACCTCGATTGAGCAGATAGTAGCTGAATGTATTAAGATGAGGCGACATGAAACTATCAAAGCAGAACTTCGACAGCAGAACTTTGATATGCAGGCTACTATAGAGGCTATTAAAATAAGATCTACAGCTAATAATGAAGATCTCTCTAATGTTAAGGATGCTTATTGTCCTGAGTGCCATGCTGTGATGCTAGATGGAGCAAAATGTAAAGTTTGTGGTGAATGTGGTTATTCTAAGTGCGGCTAGACTTATGTTAGAATAAGGAGGCTAGCAATCCTAGCCTCTATTCTATCTACGGAGCTATGCTACATGGGTATACAGGAGAAACGACTCAGAACTTTCAGGAAAGATAATTATCAATGTTTCTACTGTCTTAAGTTATTAGTTCATAAAGCCCCAGATCGTCAATTACGACCAACTGTTGAGCATATAGTACCTCTATCTAAAGGTGGTACATGGGAAGAGGATAATCTGCTGACTAGTTGTGGGGACTGCAATCATAGGAGAGGCAATAAGAGCTTTATTCTATTTTTAATTGAGGTGTATAGATTGACAGGGTTAAAGGATTAACCCTGTTTTTTTATTGGGCTTGGACTAATTTTAGATGCTTATCGTAGTTCTCTTGCAGCTTAAGCCACCAAGTGATCGGCATATATAATCCTTGATTAAGGACGTAAGCTATGGCATAGGTGATAGATCCTTCAGCATTAATAACCTTTTTAATTTGAACTGCCATATTCTCTCGACTTGATTTAGGGATTTTAGCGGTTAAGATAATATCTTCTACGGTTACTTTATAATGGGTTAAGTATTCCTCGATATGCTCTCCGGGATGACATACTCTATTAGGATTATAGGTTAATGTGGACATTAGTAAGCTCCTAGAATTTAAAGTCTACGACTGGAAATTGACCATGTAAGTTGTGATATCTTCTATGGTTGACTGCAATAACTCAGTTTGCTTAATTAATTCGTTGTTAGTTTTGCTAGATTCATACTTCTTAATTCTGAAGTCTAGTACCACATGCGGGAAGAACTCTATCCGAGTCAGGAACTTCTGTTTATATTCGCTCGATAGCTTCTTAGTAGCTTCATTCTCGATACAATCAATTTCAAAACTACACTCATTAGGTAGGGCTTTGAAGGATTCTGAATTAAGTAAAGCCTTAGCTTTATCGAGTAGTTCTGTATCTAACTCAAGATGTGCTTTGTCTTTATTGGACATTACTACAGACTCCTTCTAGTGGGAATATGGGAATATTAAGATGTTTTTCTATATCCTCAATATAACTACATAAAGAGACTACTCTAGGAGATAGTCCGTACTGTCGCATATCAATGTCTTGGGTGAGTAGATTAACTGGTGCGTCTGGTTTGCTTATGTCAGCTCTTCTGTAGGTCATAAGTGTAGAGTCTACAATCCCAGTATCGAGTATAGATATTCTACATTGACGTGACTCATGCTTCACGACTTTGCCTGTAAGGTAAAGCACATATTGTTTATCATTATAGAGAATTGCATAGGGCAATAAGTCATATACCTGAAGCGTACACACTACCCTTAAGGCAGTTTGTATCATTAAATATGGTATAGCCTCATGCTTCAGGCAATCTATATCGCCCTGGCATATACTAGGAAATTTCCTTATATTAGGATCATCAGGAGAGAATATTATAGAGAGATGATTGATAATCTCATCAAAAGTGTTACACTCTTGCTTATTGCATGGATGTATTTGAGGCATTAGCATCTCCTAAACTTGTGACTTCGACTGCTAATGGTAAAGCTAAATACTCTGCAAGCGTCTTCAGGGTTGCTTCTATACAGGCTAGTGATAAAGCTATACTATGTTTTATGGTCATATCTTCCTTTATCTACCGTTTTCTTTTTCCTGGTCTACCTATTTCAAGGATTATCTTAATCGGTACAACAATTATCCCGAATATAAGTGTAAAGATTGCATGAAATAGTCTTGTGAGTACGGCAAAGACTACTAAGAACGAAAACATTGAACTACCACGTATTCTGGGCATATTAATATCTTTCTATTGAGAAGTTTAAAGTCTACTATAGATTATTCCTTCAAATATATATGCTAGCACCTTGCTAACTACATATCCTAGATACATCATACCTGAACCTGTAGCTATGCCAATAGTGAAAGCTATAATCTTCATTGTGGACTTACCAAATGTAAGGTTTCTATAGATAGAGTACTGGAGAGTCTCTATAAAGATGCTAACTTTAGTGCCTATTATCCATAGAATAGAAAACCCGATAATTACTTCAATAAACCTGATGACTACTAGCATTTGAGTTATCTCCTGTATGTGCTAGATTAATTCCTCTACTAGTAAAAGTCAAGCTAAATCCCCAGGAGTTCCACACAAAACAACAATAGATATTGGCAGAATAAGCAGAATCAGCTAGTATTAAGTAAATATTTCGATGGAGTCAAAATAAATGAGCTTTCTTGATAGCATCAAACATGTATTAAGTAGTATTGGTAATGGTTTACTTAGCATCTTCTCACATGATCACCTTGAGAAGGGTAAGGTGATTTTAGTTGACCTGATACAATTGTCGGATAAAGCAATTCCGGTTGTGCAACTCATTGCAAGTATGACCCCTACTACAGCCGATGACCTAATTGTAGAAGCCCTAAAGAAGTTGAATCTTACTTTAGAGTCATTCTTAGAAGTTACCAGCAAAACCGAGACAGCATTAGACGTATCTAATGGTCGAGGCTTAAAATTGACCTTAGCTGCCGAGGTACTTAGACAATCTCTAGTTAATCTAGTAACTAAAGGTGAGAAAATTAAGATTGGAGATACGGTTATCTCTACAGTTGAGGCAGTCTTAGGAATGAATGATAGTGAGCTAAGAACGGCTGCACATAATGCCTTCCAGTTATTTGATAGCACTAAGAAAATTGCAGGTAAATAGTTATGCCATCTTCAACTAATCTTGTCTTAACACCTTTCGTTCCTAATTCTGCTACTAATCCTGGTCAGGTTCAGGTCGACAGTGCAAATACCAGGATAATACTAGCAACTGATAACCTGCCTACCACAGGTGGCAGCATTGAGATTACTACGATCACTCTATATGTGGTTGGTAGTGCTATTAATACATCTGCACAGGATGTCATCAGAAGAGGCGATAATGGGTATTCAGATGGCATTATTGAAGGACTAATGAGTAGTGATGCTATCGTATCTGATTATGAGGCAACTTTAACGGCTACCAATAAGTTAGCTCTTACTTCTCAGCCTAATCTGACTGGTACGATAGTAGGCAGCACGTTGCTTAGTGATAGGATTAGAAACTTCAAACCTAGACAGCAATTCAGGATTATTGACCCGTATGCTGATCCTCCAATTAATGTGTTAGTTAAAATTAATACAGTCAACAGGAAGTTTCTATCGAGTGATAGATTTGTAGACCATTTTACGGTAACTATCAATTTCTCGATTTATATCATAGATCCTGATAAGCTTTTAGCTAAATCACTAGAGATTGGCTTATTGCCTCGATATCCGCGAGGGGTGCAATTAGGTGGGTTGTAGTCTGTTGTCTTAGCATTAAAGGGGCGAGATTAATTAGCTTGTCCCCTTAGTTTTTATTTCTAATCACATTGCCGAGACTTTTAATTTGTGTATGGAGTCTGTTTATACTATTGCCGATATTTTCATTAAGTTTAGCGAGCATCTGCTTTTGTTGACCCTCATTCATAGTATGAAGCTTCTCTGAATCATTAACCTTCTTATATACCAGCTTAAGATTACCATCCATTACTATAAACTGATTTATAGTAGCTTTATAGCTACGGCGTACAAACCATAAGATATATAGTGTTAATAAGAGCGTTAGAGATGACAGAGCCTCAGAGAAATGTATTGATATAAATGATATAATCTGGTTAAGCATATCGACCTCATATATTTCTAGTTTTTCATTATAAGAGCTATCTAACTACGTGTCAAGTAGTCACTTATATCTTGATATCTTAACATGAATCCCTTATAATTCAACTCTGATAATTAATACAAATCAGCGATCAACAATCAGAACGGATAAAAATATGTCACCTAAAAGTATGCTACCTGCCGGTTCTACAACTCTTATAGTATATGAAGATCAGCTTGAATGGCTTAGGATAGTGCCAGCAACATTCCATGAGGGTGAAGTGGTCTATCTATCTCTAGCTAATGCCCTAGCAGGCTGCGTATTCCTTTATAAAGAGCATATAGAAGCTGGCGGGCAACCGATACAGACTATCTTTAATCAGGCTCGTAAATTAGAACGTATCTCTTGTATATTAAGAACTCAGGCTACTGAGTGGCTGATGTCACAGAATAAGCTCCTAGCTAGCAGTAAGAGTGAGGTCTTAAGACAGGCAATAGACTACGTTAAACTCAACAACCGAGTGCAAGATCTTAAACCAATTCCCCGAAAACCAAGGGGCTTAAATAAGAAGGGCTTAAATGTCAAATAATCAAACTTCACTACAGCTAAAACAACAATCACAACAACTTAACATGGTTGATTTGCCACAGTTCATCAAGCTCTCAGAATTAATTTATGAGTCTAAGATATTACCTGCTACGGTCAATAAACAGCAGGTCACAATGCTACTATTAAAAGGTCATTCACTAGGCTTCCATCCAATGCAGTCTGTTGATTCACTGCAAATCATCTATGGTAAGGTAGTACTTACAACTAAGGGTATGCAGGCTATAGTTAAGGCTTCTGGGCTATTAGAGAATGAACGTATCACTTATGATGAGAAAGCTCAGAAGATGTCTATATCTATTAAACGCAAGGGTAGTAAGGACTTCTACAACTACTCCTTCAGCTTAGAGGAGGCTAAGGCAGCCCTTCTGTATGATAAGACTAAACCTTCTAGCACCTGGGTTAAATACTTAAAACAGATGCTCGAAGCCAAAGTTATCAGTCATGCTTATAATCATGAGTTCACAGATATCTTAATGGGTTTAGCTCCTTACACATCAGAAGCTAGCTCTAATAATCAAATACCTGAAGAGGATAAACCTACTGAGACTGAGATATCTAACTGCTTAGAAACTGAGATAGTTGAGCCTGAAATCGTTGAGCCTCGTAATCCAGCTAGAGAGCAAGCAGCTAACAACTATCATCGGGGACTAATGAAGTACTTTCCACAACTAAGACTAACATATACCGATGAGCAGTTGACTTATCATGATGCACCTGAAGAGTTAGATAACTTGCCTTTAGTTGAGATAGATAGGCTCTCCCAGCAATTAAGAGAACAGATTCAAAGCTGGAAAGATACACAGGCTGTAACTATCGTTGAATAATACCGTTACTACCTGTAGATTAAGTTCTATAGGTAGTCTTACCCCGCCCTGAAAGGATTTGTAGTATGTCAAATATGTTAGCGGCAATACAAAGACATAAAAACGGAAGGTTAATGCCTACTGAAGCAGGCTTAGAGCTAGAATCGGCACTAGATAGAACTCAGTATTTCTTTAGATTCTACTATCATGATCCGGAATCTCATAAGAAACAGTACTCTCCAAGTTTCATGGCTTTTAAGAGGGTAAATGAGGAAGGCGAGGAGTACTTCAGAGGTAGAATTGAAGATGTGGTATTCACCTTTCAGCATACGGGAGATCTCGAAAGCCTACCTCCTATACCGATCTATAGTATTTTAGAGATTGAAGCTTCAGATAAGTATAGAACCTTACAGGATTGTCTCGATGATTGTTATGAGTTTGATCTAAATATGGCGAGATTCCCTGATGAGAATAGTGTTACGGTTTATATAGACGATATAAAAGAGCATAGCGGAGTTGAGATCGATGAAGAGCTAGTAGCTAGTATAACTAGAACTCGTAAGCTATATGAGATAGATCTTTACTATCGCACATCAGTAGGATTTATCACACTACGGGAGGCTTCACTACAAGACTTAACTGATAGGTTGATATATTTCTATCATAATGCTGAGATCTGGCCTTCGCCATTAGAGGTATAGTATGCAGCTAACTCAAGACAATATAGACACTATAATTACTATCCTGGGGCTACTCTCTATATATGCTACTATAAGCTACATAGATTATAAGAAGGATAGCCTTAAAACAAAGAAAGTTAAGGATGTGAAATACATAGAGATGGAGAAGGACTTACCTTGGTTGAATCAATCACCTCAAGAAGAGGTGTACCCTATTTCTAAGTCACAGCCTGATAAAAACGTAGAAGCCGTAAAGTTCCAGAAAATGAAAGAATAAATACCTCCTATTAAAGGATATAACATAGCGATGACATCAATTAAAGATCTACCAGAACAGAATAGATTTAGTTACTCTATACTAGCCAAGTTACTATCTGTAAGTTTATCGGCCTTAAAGCTAGCCGTAATAAAATTAAATATACAGCCACAAGTGAATGATCGAGGAGTTATTTTTCTATCAAGGGTAGAAGTTGAGCAATTAATTAATCATCTAGGGTTAATGAATCCCCGTAAAAACCCAAGATGTCATGTACCTAGAACTGCTAAAACTAAAAATGTATATTATAAATGCCATGTATGTAATGAAGAGTTTAACACTCATCCAATAAAGAGGCATTATAAGTCTATACGGAAGGTGTTGGTATTCTGCTCAACTTGGTGTGCTAATAATATTCAGCCCAGAAGTATTATACGGTACTCTGAATTTAGACCATCAAAGATCTGTAAGGCATGTAATGAGAAGTATAATTTCAAGCATGAAGCTCAGAACTACTGTTCAAAGATATGTGCTAGCAGATTTAGAACTAAGATAAAAAAGAAGAGCGTCCAAACTAATTGTAGTAATCCTCAATGTAAAAAGCCTCTTGAAATATGTAATTCTTATTTCAAGAGGGCTACTTCACATTATTGCTCAAATCTATGCAAGAATAAGTCTGGCTATAAGCGTACTAATCAAGCTATACGCAAGTCTGAGGTTGTGAGCATTATATGCAAGACCTGCTTAGAGCCGTTTAGATATATTCAAAGTATAAGCAGGTCAGCTACAAGGCAATATTGCTCACTTAAATGTTCCCGCGATAGAGCTATAGCACTTAAGTCGATTAAAATAGATCCTCATTAATTAAAGCATCTTGTACTGTAGTATTTCGGAGTACTTCTTGTGCCAAACAAGCCATATAGACCTCGAAAGGGGACTGGCTGCTTTAGCTGCCAGGGGAATTTGGAATCGCACTTGTGCGATAGCATTTCCTCTGTTAAAGTCAATGTTGACAAGTTTTTAACGGCGCTCATAGAGATGCCTCTTTTGTCTTACTTGTCAACAAGCTAGTGGTGGCAAGGTGACTAGCAATAGTCCCCAGGAGTGATGAACGTATCCTGGTCTGTCGCTAGTGGGCTGCCCTGGGTCTATGCCCAGCACTCTCGTTAAGTGTGTCAACCAGCCTAATGTCGTCCGTCTCTTGCTCGTCTTTTCTTGCTCTTGGAACGGCAAGCTGTCTGCTTTAGCTGACAGTCGTTGACACTTCTTGCTCATGTGGATGATAGTTAATACGATTAAACTCATAAAATTTATGGTTATCAGGTACTTGATAACCTTTTCTTTTATAGAACTGTCTAGCTAATTCGTTAGTTTCCTCGATAATCTCTAGATCTGTCCTAGATTTAACAAATCTACCGTGTTTCATATTAATTCACTCGTATCTAATGAGATATCATTAGTTGTAGTTGGATTATGGTCTAAGTATTCAACTACTGTTTTATTATAGACTTCTTGTTTTTTAAGTTCGAGATTATCCGCTAGATGTTTAATAGCTTTAATTAGGTCGTCTTTCCTTTTAAGGAGTTGAGCCTCCTCATCAGCTTGAATGAGCATTTTACTCTTATAGGAAGCTTCGATCTGTTTAATGTCATCAGCCAGCTTCTGTTTTTCTTTCTCATGTTGTTTAACGAGGTTCTCTTTACTTTTAACTAGATCTTTCTGGAATTGTTCTGCTGTGAGCTTATCCATTACAGCATTTATTCTATTATTTATAATAGGGCTGTCAATATAGTCTATTTCTTGACTCATCTGGACTACAATATTATGTTCGCCATCGAGTGCTAGTCGTGGCTTACTATCAGCAAAGCTAGAGATATCTTGCATTACATAGTCGGTTAGCTTCTCATAGAAAGCCTCTACTGCATTATATTTAGATGACTCACTCCATCTGATCTTTAAGTTCTTCAGTACTATAGTAGAGTTAATAGCATACTCATCTGATTTATCTGTTACATCTTCAATAGACTCAGATATTATCTCGGTTATATTAATCACCTCAAGATCGTTAGCCTGTAAAAATGTTGATACTATACCTGATGTAGGATTACTAGCTATATTTAAGATAGCTACATTCTTACCCAACTCTTGACTAGCTATAACCATCTCCGCCCCCCTCATTAAACCATCTAAGTCATAGATAACTGGATTAATTAGGTGAAAGGTATTAGTTGTATCATTTTTGATACGTTCTTTAATCATATCTATTAATGATCTATTTAAATCTTTGGTATTCTCTATGGTTATAGATTTAGCCGGTATAACTAGTAAAACCACCTTCTTCAGTATTATTTTATAATCAAGTGGAAACTCCTTAGAACTAAATCTTTTTGTTGGTTTAAGCTCCGTTTGCTTTGCAACTTCTTGTGTATCTACATGCTCTTTCTTGGCTTTAGCCATGTCTTCTCCTTTTATAATATATGATGGTGGTCTAATGCTTGGCACTGCTATAAGTTGAAATTGGTGCTTATTAAGTAAGATATTATAGAGAGTTCTAGCTCTATCGTTAGCTAGTCTCATTCTAATCTGACTTATTAATACTGATATGTGACTTCCAGCATCTTGTTCTAGTATTGCTAGTAGTGTAGATCGACGGATCGACTCAATCTTATAAGTGCTATACATTTTCTGTATCAGTATTAGAGGCTATGCTATCTATCTGTTCTATATCTCGTCCTTCGAGGAATCCTCTTAATTTCATAAGCAGAGAACTTAAGAAAGATTGTCTTTTATAGGATACTAGGTTGCGAGGTAGGGATGACTTAACATAGCCAGCATTAATATCATGTTGAGTTAGACCATTAAAATTCCTCAGCTTCTCTTTATTTACCCTTGCCCGTGCCTCTATATCACTCATAGACAGGGGGTATTTAGTCTTATTATTGATAAGGTTGTCCATTATTCTGCTCCTTCTAATGTTATATGATGCAATAATTTAACCTGACTTTCGAGCATATACTTAATATTTTGATAGGCTAGTTCTTGTTTTGAACACTTCTTTCTAGCTTGCTTGAGCATTGGCAGTACACCTGTCTCAGTCTCTTCTAGATATATCCACTTCTTTTTATTTGTGAATGCTCCGACCATAGTATCTAGGTTATGTACTCGATCTACACCTTTAACTATAGAGCATTTCGGACATCTAGCAATCATGGAGTAATAGAACTCTAGGTTTTTAGGTATTTTATCTTTAGGAGTAAACTTTGATAGATTACTAATACAGTCAGCTATACTATCTCCAAATTTCTCAGATATCTCGGCGAGAGTTATTTTGTCATCTTCTACGCTATCATGGAATAATGATATAATAAGTGTATCTTCAGGATAGAGAAGATTATTAGTTAGAGTTTTGACATGGTGAGTAACGGCAAGTTGATGAGAAAACTCCTCAGAACCATCACGTCTTTTACCATTATGAAGCTCAGAAGCTATCTCCAGGGCATCTTTTGCCCTAGAGAATCCACTACCCATTAACCAGTACCTCAAAGCAATCATTTGTTTCTCAAATCTATTTAAAGTGCCTATCACTAGATGACCTCCTCCATATCTAAACATATAACACTGCTATCATTATTCAGCCCATAGCCGCACAGATTAATAGCCTCAGTTAATACCTCAATCAGTTTCTCCATGATTGCTTGTCGTGACTTGAGATAATTAGCTATTACAGTCTTTTTCTTGGTCTTGGTTGCTTGAGATACATTAAAGACACGTAGTCTCTCGTATATCTTCTCCATTTCTTTTTTAACTAATTCAGCAGCTTGGATCACTTTGAAGTCAAGGTCTAGTTTGGCTGTGCGAAACTCAAAAAGATTAAGGTATTCAGTGATATTATCAGTACAGTTACTGCGGAAGTTCTTCTCGAATTTAATGTAATCCTCTAGGTTAGACCGGCAAGTAGAGAATAATTCAATCATTTCCGTCTTAACTTTAAAGATAAGAGAGTCTTTATGAGACTGATTCATATCATCGAATACTTGAGTCTGCCGTCTATGTAGCTCTGGGTTTACCTCACCTAAAGTAGAATTGACATCTATCTGTAGATTAATCCATTCCATGTTGAAATACTTAGGCAGATCCTCTTGTTTCGGGTAATCGTTCTCACTAGCATAGCCCTTAAGCTTTCTGAGGGCTTCTTTGACTCTCTGAGGATATGAGCTAATAAATTCATTAACTAGCTGATTTCTTAAAAAGGCACGTTCATTTAGAAAAGTCTCAACTCGTTCAGTTAATGCTCCATTAACAACAAATGTACCTCTAATAACTCCAGGAAGGGTCATCTTACCTAAGAGCTTACGAGTCATCTGATCTAGCCGATTAATCTCATCAATCTCTTCAGAGAAGAGAATCTGTTTATAGACACCAAAGACTGCCTTATCAGCCTTAGTATGGCTCTGGGCTTTGCCTTCACTATCTGTAGGTGTCTCAACAGTTTCTTTACTAAATAGGACATCTTCAACTTTATTAGCATCTAATATATCGTTAGAGGTTTTCTTCTTAATTGGGAAGACTTTAAATGATAAAGATATAATACTTTCATAAGCTTTTAATTGTGTTGTTCTATCTTGAAGGGACATCATGGGCATTACTGCTAGCTGTGTATTCTCAGTAGTTTCCGGCATAATACTCCTATTATTTATTGTTATTATTTTCTTGTAGTTGTAGCTCTAGTGGTAATCTACCATTTATTAGGAAAAAGTCTAATAATGAGTTAATTTGAGATAGATCAAGGCTCTCTACTTTATTAGGGGTAACATTAGATTGAGCCTGATTCCAGTTATTAGCATTATCTAGATTATCGAAGTCTATATCTAAAGATCCGAGCATGACCTATCTCCTTATTAATTATTCTAAGTTATCGTGTAGCCAAGCCTGTTCAGCAGATAAGGCTTCACTATGAGTATTGTAAGTGCCTAATATATCGTTAGGCTTGCCTGTATAAGGGGTAAGTGATACATACCATTTATCACTGTTTTCTACAGGTTCAACATGAGATGCCCTCTTTCTCTGAAGGACTGTACCTAGCCTCTCAGAGAGAGGTATAGATTCGTTATAGGGCATCTTAGCTGTACCATTTGGAAGAAAAACGATAGTATGTAGTATCTTAGGTTCTGACCGTTTGTTTTGTTGGAGCTTTTTTATGTTTGCCATCGAAATACTCCTTAGTTTTCTGTTCAGATATTTGTTTGCCGCCAAATCGTGCCGTTAATTCTTTTGTTGCTTCGATGCAACCTTCCCCAGTAAAACCATCTGTTTTAATTATAGTTTTACCTGTTGGTAAAAATTCAATATCAATAAGCTCTGCCATCTCTTCCTCACTTTCTCTGTTTAGGATTATCTATAGTATTGGACAACCGGATTGCCATTTCTAAGTAAGCGACGACTATTATAGTGAAGCTTCTTAGCTTGCTGTCTAGCAATTGAGATTCCATACTCTTGCTGAAGCCGACCTAAATTAATTCCAGGTGCTGCTGGATGACTAAGCTTCTCTCTGAGAAGATCAGCAGCCGGATAGCCAGCTTTATGGAACTCATTGTCAACTACTAGCTTATAATTGCCTTCAGGAGTAGCCTTAAAGCCGATATCATACTTGCTAATACGCTCACCCTTAGCATTGAGAATCTTGCCAACGATATCGGCCTTCTCATTACCAAAGTAGAACTTAACACTATCATTCTCGGTCACGACAAAGCCTAGTAGACCTAAAGCTTCAATCATTGCCTTCTTCTCTGAAACCTTGAACTCTGTCTCTGTCTCTTCAATGTGTGACATCACGTTCTCCTTCAATCTTTACTTTGTTTATTTATCCCCTTGACTCTTCCTATTATAATCATTATACGGACGAAGTCAAGGGGTTTTATCGGGTTTTAGCTGTCTATATATTTTGTTCAAATTCAATTGGTCTAACACCTATAGATTTTTCATGTGATACATCCTTACTTTCTTTAGTCTCTGAGCCAGGGATCACATAAGGTAAGCCAGTAGAAGCTGACTTAATCTTATGCTCTTGCGCCCACTCTCCTCTAGATCGAATCCTAGCTGCTTCTACGATAGCGGCAGGAGTTATTTCTTTAGCTGCTTCTACTAATGGGATAGATAGTGCATCAGCTAGATTGCAGAGATTCCTGATATCAGCCGGACTATAACCAGAGATATTCGGAATTGCCTGTTTACTTAACTGAAAAGCTCTCATCTGTTTACCAAGAATATCTAGAGCTGCTTCTTTAGTAGGCATAGGGAAGAATCTTCTACCAAAGGTGAATCTTCTAATTAGCTCTGAGGGTAGCTGTTCTGAGGCATTAGAAGAGGCTACAAAGAACACATCTTCACCTCCGAGAGCATAGAGCATACTATATAGTTTTCTAATATTAGAGCCAGCAACTCCTAGTAAAGACTCCTTTGCCCCATTTAAATCAATTACTAAGCCCAATACTCCAAAGGTATTAGCAATGGCCTTGATAACCATGTCCTTACCTGTGCCTGCACTACCATCAAAGATCATACCCTTCCACTTATAGTTATCGAATGAGGTGAGAGTAGTAGATAGAAAATCCGAGGATGTACCGGTATTATCTCCAGAAATAGAGGCACTAGCAAAAACCTTCTCTACTTCTGATAATAGCGCAATAACTTTAGGTGGCCGTTTGCCATTAAACAGCTTAGTAATGAATGACTTAATATCCTCTAGGCCGCCGATATCATCAAATGTCTCAGTAGTACGGCTAACATGCAAGCCTTTCACAGAGTTAATAACCTCTTCTTTCATTTGCCAAAGCAAGTCCACATTAACTACAGGCTTCAATTTAGGGTCTAAAGCTAATGAAATATGCTTCTCGATACGATGGGGAATTAATCCTCTTAAAGCCGGAACAATCTTGCTAACCTCTTGAGGGGTTGGCATTGTGAGGTTATTACTAGTAATCATTGTAGTTAAGATCTTCTCAATCTCAGTCTCTGGTATAGGCTCATCACTAAGTACGATAGCTTGTTGAGCTAATTCAATCGGCACTTTGATCTCTGCACCAATCAATATTATTGTGCGGTAGTTGTTCTTTAATATTTTAACTAAATCTTGAATAATCTGAATATATTCCCAGCGTTTATCGTAGCCTTCCTCGAAGTATTGGCCAGCATTCTCGATGATACAGACACCTCTCTCAGGCAGACCAACATTTTCTTGAAATGGAGAGCCGAGCTTCTTAAGATCACTGATAATGCCAGGAAAATCATCACTGAGCCTCTGTACTAACTCAATACTAGCTTCTTCGATTGTCTGTGACTCAATAGCAGTCATATTGGCCTTTGTTGCTAGTACTGGTATGCGGTTTTTATTGCCACCATTTAATGATCTAAAGCCACTAATATTAGTCCACTTAATAATCATGGGCTGTTTCTCTCCAGACGGCAGCCAGCTAATAATTTGATTAATCGTATGTTGTGGATCTTCAGTATTATAAACAATTAGATTATTTTTAGTTCTTCTTGCCGACTTAAATATTTGCTCATTAGTTGTTCGATTTTTGGTTAGCATCATCTACTCCTGTATATACTCTTTTCTGGTAGGTGTAATATAACCGCTCTCCATCTAGATGTCAAGGGTATTCAGCCGGATTCTATAGTTAGTGTAAAAGGGGGAGAGCCTTAGTCTATCACCAGTAAACTAAGGCTCTAAGGCAGATTTTATGGAGAATTATCGTATAGTTAACGAGTATACTACCGATGATAGGGAGTCAATCTCTTAGAGAGGTTTGATATACTCGACCTTACTCTTTTTTAGACACCCACTTTTCTCTAGGAGGGTCATCACTGTTTTAACTTTATAGCCATCTAGTACATCTTTGATTGCACTCTTACTGATTGTGAGCTTACTAATGGCCATTAGCTCATCCTGACTGAGGATATCCTTTAACACATCGACGGCAGCCTCAGAGTCGATAGTTTCCTTATTAAAGGAGATCATCTTCAGTTGTCGGCCATTATTTAATGGTATAGGGGTAGTAGCAGCGATACCTTTTATGTTTTTCACTATTGCCTCTAATATATCTAAGGCTGTACTAGCTCTCTCATAAAGCTGACCTAATTGTTCGGGAGATAACAGGTCGAGATTGAGGTCATGGTACGGCTGAATATCGAGAGCAGATTTAGCTAGTTGGGTATAACCAGGGCAATACTGCTTACAGGCACAATATTTACAGTGGCTGCCTATAGTCACTGAAACTACCTCTTTATTAGCTACCTTAGTTCTAGCTTGTTCTACTCTGAGATATAGAGATGTGAAGTATTTTTTTAGTTCTTCTAGCTGTGCAGTATTATATATAACAGACTCTTCAGAGACTTGGCCATCACGATCTATAGCAATGATCTGTGCTGTGACATATTCTGGTTTATATTGAAGATATGTACATAAAGCTAGGAATTTAAGCTGCACATTATCTTTAACTGGCGTATAAGAGCCAGTTTTATAGTCTATAACTGTATAGAAGCCGTTACTATGCCTCAGTATTAAGTCAGCTACCCCGGTGAACTCATTGTCATAGGGAGTATAGGTAGAGAAGTCACCATGTTCAGTAGTTGCCACAATCTTTTCAGTTTTAACATTATATTTAAAGGCTACCTCATAATGAAACTGTTCGATTTCTTGAGGAGGGAATAACTCTCTAAGATCTTGCAAGTCTATATTACGAGCTATATCAATAGCATCTTTAATTAATGCTGGTTTATTAGCTGTCTGGCGGAGTTGATATAAGGCTAGCTCTTTAACCTCTACTAATTCATGATGATTCTCAGGTGAGAGATTACCTACTACATGCTCTAGGTACATGTGTACTAATGTCCCCTTGACGGCGGCATCCCCGACAGCTTCTGAGACATAGGGCAGAGCTAATGAGGCTGGGCAGATTGATGCTCGATCAAGGGTCGAGGCACTGGCATTTTTATAGTTTGGCATTTATTCATCCTTGTTTGATCTAATTATGGTTCTATTGTAAGATGCTATCTGGCTTTTTGTCAATTATTACGTTTGACAGAGATATGTCATCTATGTAAAGATTAAGATCTTAAGATTAAACATAGGAAAAATCCATTGATAATGCCCTTAAATAATAATCAATTGAGATATAATTTTCATACTAGTCGTGGTGATGCCAAAACAGTAAATGATTGGCTAAAAACTAGAGAAGCAAGAGAGTTATCTCTAGTTGACGATTGTGCGATGCAAGCTAGTCTAGCAATTGGCTCGACTCCCTATCTTCATTGTTATAGTGGTAAGTACTTCTCAATACTTCACCCACACCCATCACAAATTGATATTCGAGATATTGCTCATGCTTTATCTTATCAACCTCGATATAATGCTCATACTAAATGGGGTTATAGTGTGGCTCACCATAGTCTCTTATGCTCCTTTTATGTTGATAAGGGCTATGAGCTAGATGCCTTATTGCATGATAAGACTGAGGCATATATGCCAGACTTACCGAGAGGTTATAAGCACCATACAGAGTTTGGTAAGGGCTTTATAGAGTATGAGAATAAGATCGATGAAATTATATCTAAGAAACTTCAAGTAGCCTATCCCATGCCGCCACAAGTGAAGTATATTGATAATAGAATACTAAGTAATGAGTTTCGGGATTGTCTCCATAAAGTAGATCTAAGTAGATTAGAGAACTATGATCCTATTCCTGGCCTGAAGATTGAGAAGATCTCACCTATTAGCATTAAAAGGGCTTTCCTTTATAGATATTACGAGCTAGTCACGGCTAGGGAAGAAACTGATGGCAAGTTATAGTAAAGCCGCAGTAGATAAACAGCTTAATATTATCGAGTACAGCCTGAATGAGGTTCTAAAGGATATTCAAGCTTTAAGAAATAAAGATTTTGTCAGCCCAGCAGACTTGAGTAGGGTTTTAGAGTCTGAAAAGATTGTTCAGGGTAAGATTATGGCTTTAGCCTCGGATATTCAACTTCTATTAAAGCCGTTACTACCAAGTAATTGACATAAGTGTTAGCTAATCAGTTGATTAGCATATTAAATTCAGAGGAGATAGTTTAAATGAAAGTTCTAAATAAACAAGACTTAATTGATTTAATGGAGTCACCTACTTTAAGCAAACAAGCAGCCGGTAGAGCCATTGACCTCGTTATAGGTACGATTGATTCAGTGCTTAATGAGGGTGATGCTGTTCAACTTAAAAGTTTCGGCAAGTTTAGTGTTAGGAAAGTAGCTGAAAGAAGCTATCGCAACCCTCAAGATCAGTCAATCGTAAGTAAGCCTGCTACTAAAAAAGTAGTATTTAAGGCTTCCGGCTCATTGTTAAATTAAAATTCAAATAAAGTGAGGTTATGTTATGTTTTTAGGTTTACAACTTGAATTACAAAAGATATATGAGATATATGATGTTTACTGCAAGGCACTATGCGATGCTGAAACTCAAGAAGTGGCGTTAGACTCTTTCAGTTCACTGAATACTGAGGAGCAGCAGGGCTGGAAAGCAGTACTACAAGTAGCAGGAAGATACTTCGGTCAGAATCGACATCTTACTCAGCATACATACCTACCTCTGCATGAAAGACAGGAGCTAGCTTATACTATCTATGATAGCCATACTTCTGCCTTTAATGCACAGTGTTCTGATAGCGGCTTAGAGTATTTGCCAGTTCATGTACAGCAAGCTTGGGCAGCCGTAGTTGATGAGCTTTTCAAGATCTATAAAGATATCATCTGCAATCCAGCTATAGAGCTTACGGAATGTCCGGCCACATTATCTACGCCTCAGACTATTGGAGCTATACCAGTTAAAATGCTTGAGAAAAGACTTGATCAAGTTAAAGCTCCTACTGTTGGACGTGTTGATTATTCTAACTCTGGTATTATTGTAGGACAGGTCAGAGGTAAGAAGAATGTATACAGTGGTAGTATCAGACCTGGTAAGAGTGTATAGATTAGTTATCAATTAAGGAGCATTAGTCATGGGCGAAGATTATGTTGGAGCATTAAAGCAGGTTATATTACTTTCACAGCATCCCGGTAATAAACCAGTATATGTCAATAAAGCTTTATTATTACATACGGCTGATCAACTTGAGGATGTAGTGAATTTAATTAGGAATCAGTTTTTGACTGATCAACCTTTTAAGCCTGCAAGTAATGGTGAGTATATTAATCTCTTTAATTTAATTGCTAGTAAATTAATATTACCGAATAAGGTATTATCAGTATACTGCCAACTAGTTAATGGCTCACAGGCGCTATCCTTAGAGCAAGTAGTAAGCCCTCTGTCAGTCAGGCATAAGGTGACTAAGAAACCTATGCCTCCTTTTGATCCTCATCAAGAGAGGATACAGGGTGGTTTAGATGTGGTATCTACTCTAGAAGTACCAAATGAGGATGAGGAAGAGTATGAAGAGGAAGACGAGCCAATCTATAATCCTGACCCTTTAGCTAATGTCCCTTTATATTCTTATAATGAGAACGAAGCTTTAAATAATTTAGCTGATAGTAGGCCACAGCTCCCTACTGAGTTACAAGGGAACTCTCAACCGAGTTATGTACCACCAGAGGTAGGAGCTCAACAGAAACCTGTGGCTATACCATTTAATAGTGGTCAAACGGCTACATTCCACATGAGTAAGAAGCTATTGATGCAGCAAGAGGAAAGCCCGATTGGTAGCCTAGCTATGCCTCAAGTAATACCTCAAGAGCAAGCACAACCTCGACCTGGTATGGTTATACAAAGCCCTAATAGCAGTGTGCCTGTGCATATCCATAGTACGCCGTCGAGTGATGGGTATGTACCGGCTGTGAAGGTTAATATGCAAGAACTTACTAGGAATATGAAGTAGGCTATTAGGAGATCAAGGAATTGAAGTTAGAAGCAGCAATTCAGCTAGGTTTAGAGGTTGATAGTGGCGACTTAGTACAGCTATATAGTGGGCTAGACGACGATTATATTGCAGTAACTCCAGACTATGATACTAAAGAGCCTCGACGTAAGATGACTGAAATAGAGAATGTTCTACTTGGCTTAAGCCTATTAAAGATGACTGATCGGGCAAAGTTAGAGGCTGAGTGGCCAACCTATACAAAACAAGACAAGGCTGAGTTCAAAGCTTTATCGAATGAGGTTATAGATCTAATAGAAGATGCTTGCTTCATATAGACATATCGCCAAATTTATAGTTTATATTTTTCTAGTGCCTACTAATATTAGCAGGCACTTTTTATTTATCGGCTCACCTCCGGTTGATTCAACTTGACTATGCCTCATATATATATATAATCACAGGTATAAAGTATTTTATAAGGAGTACCGCTAGATGAAAGACGACTATATTAAGCCTAAACGCAAACAGGTTATAGATAATCCTGATGGTAGCCTAGATATTCACTATGAGCTTTCTAGTGGTGAAGTTATCTGTGTACCTAATATTATACTAATTGATGAAGGTGATTCTATAAAAACTGGTGATATTTATTCTGTTAAGACCGATCAAGTGATTAATTGGTTTGCTAGAAAAAGCCGGATTAGTCCTAGAGATAGAGATGAGTGTTACGCTGACATTTGGCTATATTTCGAGGAAGAGGAGGCCGTATAATGTACGAAAAAGGTTCTATTCAATTCGGTATTCCAGGGAATTGCTGTAATGCTCGTAAAGATAGGCATGGCTACTGCACTGAGCCAAGCCATAGGTATCAACTGTGCAGTGAGGATATTGTTGGAAAAGTCCACTTAAGTCCAAATTGTAGATTTAATATGGTTATTGGTGGCATATCCGAGGTTAGTACCATGATTAGAGATCTTCAAGCAATATATGATAAGTTAGGTGAAGTTCATAATACCGATATGATCCACAATGAGGATGGTAGTGTAACTTTCCATTATGACTTACCTAGTGGTGTGAAGATTATCATCCCTAATGTAAGAAAAGATGGCAATACCTTCAGTTATAAGCCGATCATTAATGGGTATACATTAGAGCCGATTGGTGATGAGGTTGATGATGATGAAATAGAGGAATGTTTTGATGATCTTGATAATGGACATTTTGAGAGGGAGTGGTACAGATGAATAACTTAGTAGATTATAAGCAGAATGTAGATGGTAAGGCTGAGATAGACTACCAGCAAGATTATATTGGCAAATATAATAAGAGAACCTTTGTATATACCGTCAAAGGTCGGCATATAGGTAAAGAAATGAAGTTCCGGGTTATAGGCTGCCGTATGGAGTGGGTTGAGGAGGTCTGGGATCTACTCTTTGACGATATTCTATATGATGACTTAGGTTGTAGCGTAGAAGACCCTTATCTATTAGATAGCTATATGGATGAGATGCTACAAGATATTACAGACTGGTTTAATGTTAATGGGGGAGATTTAGATTAATGCCCAAGAAAAAAGTTGGTTTAATTCCTATTGGCAAGAAAGAAGTAGAAGAGCTAGATGAAAAGTATGCTAATGGTCTAAATAACTATGTCTATACTATTGTGCATCCAGAGGTTAAAGGTGAGATTCAGATAGCTATAATCAACTGTGAGTTTAAGAAGGTAGATGGCTATGATAATTATGCTCTGACCTATGATGATGTGGTAATTATGACTGATACTGACTCGAATATCCCAGAACATCTGGATATTGATCGAGAGGTCTATCAATGTATAGAAGATTTAGCTCATAGTTTTGCTGAGATGCTCCTAGAGGCTCAAATTCCTAACCAGACACACCTTAGAGGTAATTAGTAGCCCTTAAAGCAGTTAAGCCCCTAGTTTTCACTAGAGGCTTACTGTTACAGGAGAACGCCAACCATAATATATGAGAATTTAAGAAAGGATTTCTTGTTACTACCATGTCCAATATAGTGTAGCATTAGATTTTCTGCAACCAATTCTCCCGGATTAACTTAGCTGTTCAATATTATACTGTTTTGAATTATAAGTACGTTCCATCGAGTTAGCAAGTGCTTCGGAGTAAGTAAGATAGATAACTCACTTTAGATTGCCGGATTTACCGATAAAAGCATTGTATATAGATTTTAGTTGTGGTATTTTGATCTCACTGTTTAAAAAGGAAAAAGCCGACATTAGAGTGTCAGCTTTCGGGGGCATCCAGAAGAAAAAAAAAGGCATCCAGCACAAAACTACAGGGGAAAAAGGAAATTGTGATGACAAGATATACTATATCTTGGGTATTTGCAAGCGAAATATACTGGATGCCCCCTCTTTTTAGATAAAATCTCAATAATTTTCTATTAGGAGTCTATTATGGGTATACCATTACAGTTTTATTTCTCTCCTTATCCTTCTGCCATTTGGGACGAAGGCATCGCCCTCAGTCATGCTTCTTATCAACTACTAGGGTATCTACTTAAACATACAAATTTTGGCAGGGATAGAATCTGGCTGACTAATGATGAAATCTTTGATGGTAGGTATAGCCGTACTATCAAAGACTTCGATAAAGGATCGGGAATTAAATCTAAAAAAGGCTTAAAAAATGCAGTAGATCAACTAACATCTCTCGGTTGGTTAGAAGTGACTTTCGACACTACTGACTTAGCAAGAACAAAGAAAATATACAAATTAAAGCTTAATGATGATACTGTAGAAGATAATCCTAGTGATCCGACCTCAGTCTCACGTATCCCTAGAAAATCTACGAATAGTACAGCCTCAGTAGTTTTAGGGGGTTCTGTAGCTGCATCCCCTGGTAGTTCTAGGGAGTCCCGCAGTTGCATCCCTCTAGTAGTTCTGGGGGGGGCTGTAGTTGCCCCTCCAGGAGATTTAGGGGTTGTCACAGCCGACCTCGTACATGAAGATATAGATCTTCTCTTAACTCTTAAAGATCTTAAGATCCAAGATCCGGAGAGATCTAAGAAAGAATATAAGAAAGAACTTACGGAGGAAGAATTTGCAAACGGCCTTCAGCCATTTGCGACAACTGTCAAAAGTGACACGTTGAATGTGCAAAAAAACGAGATTGTTGACATCGAGGCTACAGAGATAAAAGCTATAAACCTACCAGCAGAAAGACAAGAAAAAGACATGCTGGTTATGGTCAAGCATAGTAGCTCTTACAGCCAAGCAAGTTACAATCTTCCTGCTAACCAAAAACCGACTACTACCACCCCTACAGAACCAACCAAAATAGAGACTTCCCTCCCTAAGAGCAAAACTCCGAAAGCTTCACAACCAAAACCAGCAGTAACGAATATGTTGAGCATGGAACATTCCGAGTCTTGTACGTTGGAGGTTTTGACGGCGGCGAAAAAAGTAGAGATTGACACCCCAAAAACTAGTGAGTGGCAATTATTCCTAGAGGCTATAATCTCAGTCTTCAAGATTCATATTCAGACTTACAACTCAGGTCGAGATGGGTACGGCAAGCTAGGTAAGAGTGTTCAAGGTTACTATCAGGCTGGTCTTAGAGCTGCGGATGTATACAAGTTAGGCCGATGCTGGCAACAAAGCTTCATGGCTAAGAATGCACAATCTCCGTTACTATCACAGTTTTCAGTCTTATATGGCCAAAGCCGAGACTGGGTAGAGCCAACAGCCGATAGCATAGTAGAGCAGCCAGCCCAGAAACCTATACATACCCAATTCTTAACTAGAGCCGAGAAGAATATTAAAGCTATTCAAGACGCTAGAGTTTCTATATTTAAGCACTATCTAGGTGAAGGAATAAGAAAACATAACCTCAATCCTGAACAGGTTCAGGGTCTTATGAGTAATTTACAAGGAGTACAGTAATGTCAGAACTATCAAGACCCCTAGATCCAATTAAAGCAATAGCAGAAGAAATAGAAAAAGCTAGTAAACTATATAGCCTCTTAACCCGGATGTTTCTGAGATATCCTAATATCACCTTAACTGAAGAGCTACTTCAAGTCTGGGTTGATGATCTTTTAAGCCAAGAGTTTAGTGATGTAGAGTATGCCCTCAATGAACTAACCAAGAAAACCGACTCAGCCCATTGCCCTAGTATGGGGCAAGTATTAGCTATCTGTAATAGTCGTAAGACTGTTAGATATGAACGTAGTCAAGCCCAGAAGATTCAACGAGATCGAGATAATACGATCAAGGCCACCCCAGAAGAGATTAAGCTTTCCAAGGAAAATGCTAAACAGTGGGCAGCTATGAGACTGGCTATCAATAAGCCAGATCCCCATGCTGAAGTTCGAGCTGCTAATAACCTAAAAGCACTAAGAGAAGCCAATGAAGGGTATGATAAACGTGACTAATAATAGCACTTATAAGCAAGGTGATATGTTAGATAACTGCCCACATGATCTAGAGATTGAACGAGCAATCTTAGGGGCTTTGATGGTTAATAGTAGTGAATTATTAGAGGCTACTATCAATCGGGTTGAGGTAGGGGATTTCCATTATGACAGTCACAGGAAGATTTACAGCTCCTATCTGAGACTGCATAGTAGTGGGGTAATAGTTGAACCTTTAACCATTAAGGCAGATTTAGAAAATCAGGGGCATTTAGATATAGTTGGTGGTATGGCTTATATCGCCAGCCTTATGGATGGCTCTATGAGGCTTACCTTACGAAATATGGTGGGGTACATCAAGATTCTGAAGGAGCATAGCCGTAACAGGCGTATAACGCTAATAACTAGCACTCTACAAACTGATGCAACCTCTAAACAGATAGATAAAGTCTGTATGAGGGGAAAAGCTCAAGAAGTTTTGGACATTCTCAACGAAAGTGATGAGATTAAGCCTTTAACTAACCTCTCTGATGTTTTAGCAGCCAGACTAGAACATGCTGAAGCAGTATCTAGTCATGAGCATGTAAATATTGGACTTATGACTAATTACCGGCAGCTCGATCAGATGACTAACGGACTTCAACCGGCAGATTATGTAATTATTGGAGCTAGACCCTCTCAAGGTAAGAGTGCATTAGGGTTAAATGTGGTAGATAGTTTTATCAAAAACGGCAAAAAAGGGCTACTAGTGAGCATAGAGATGTCAGAGGCATCTTTGCTCGATAGAATGCTCTGTAGTGGCGGCAGAGTTGATAGTAACCGGTATCGGGCAGGCTTTCTAAATACCAGAGAGTTCCAGAGAATCCATGCTTACTGGCAATATATTAGCACCTTAGATAGCCCACTAGTGATTGAAGATACTCCTAATATCAGTGTACCTGAAATTAAAGCTTTAGCTCAACGGGTAAAACGTGAGAGAGGCTTAGATTATATTGTAATAGATTATATACAGCTAATCCGGCCACATACCCGAAAAGACTCACGTAATTTAGAGTTAGGTGATATATCTAAAGCATTAAAGGCTTTAGCTAAAGAGATGGGTATCGTTATAATTGGCCTAGCACAACTGTCTAGAGAGGTAGAGAAACGCTCAGACCAAAGACCAATGCTCTCAGATTTGAGAGAAAGTGGCAATTTAGAGCAAGATGCTGATATAGTAATATTTATACATAAACCTAAATTCGATAATGAAAACCCTGACTGTCAAGATGCTGATCTTATTGTTGCTAAAAATCGTAATGGTCCTACTGGTACATGTCCAGTAAGATGGATTAAGGAATATACCCGATTTGAGGATTTACAGGATTTTGAGATAGGAGGTATGCACGACGAAAATGAAGAATCTGAGCCTTAATATAAACAACTTTATAATTAGTAGCAACGGAATCTTTTGGCCGGGTGATGATAAACATCTGCCTTACAAGGTAGCTATGAGCAGAATCTGGGATGTTGCTACTAAAGATGAACTATATCGGCAACCATTTAGTCAGGTATACGCTAAGACCTTACCCGTAGTCTTGCAGGCTGCCAGGATGCTGGCTTTAAGGTTAATGTGTCCACATGAGCCTAACGATTATGCCGAGAGAACTTCCAGCAGAACGGCATTGACAGATATCGAATAAACTAGTAGTATACTGGCATATCAGCAGTTAAACGGAGAGGGCAAGTGGATACTACAACCAAAAAACAGGGGTATAGATTCATAGACTCACAGGAGAAGCTAGAGCAAGCTATAATCGAGCTAAAAGAGCATAAGCTTATTGGGTTAGATACTGAAACCTTCTTTGATAAGACTAGAGTTGAGCAAAATGTTCCAGTAGTCTCTATTTTACAACTCTCGATAGAACTAGAAGACAGATACAGGATTTATGTCATAGACATGCTTACTGGTTCACGTAACGGCAAGTCACTAGCTAATCTTGATCTAACTAATCTAATGCCTATTCTTGAGGATAAGAGTGTCTTGAAGGTAATCCATAAGGCTAGTTACGATGTAGTTGTTTTATATAAAGATCGTAAAATAGAGATCAAGAATGTTCATTGCACATTAAAGGCCGAGCAGTTTGCCAATAAGACTAGAAAGCATAAGATAGCTCTAGGTCTATCAGATTTAACGGAGCTATATCTCGGCTATAGGCTAGATAAATCTCTGCAAGAATCCAATTGGTATACTCGGCCATTATCTGTAGATCAGGTTAAGTATGGTGCAACAGATGCCAAGGTGTTGCTAGAGATATACCCTAAACAGCTCGAATTAAACTATCCCGGTAAATATGAGCTACCTGAAAAGTATCGCCCAGTATCAGGGATAGCTTTAGCTGAAATCGAGATAGATGAAGCTAAACCCTTAGTCTCAGTAGCTCCAACTACTGTAAATCATAAGCTTAGTGTGTACCTAAGATGGCTAGAAGAATATGTAGAAGGCGGAGGATCATTAAATGCTCGACCTACAACCATCAATCTAGATACTGGCTACCCTCCGGTACATATTCACCATCTTTGTACTGAGCTATATAAGTTCTTTATAACAGATAAGAAGAATTATCTCTATGATGATCTAGAAAATCAATATACAGGTTGTGTTGTGGTTGATAATAAACTCGATGTTCTAGAAAACCTCTATAATAAAATAGTCAGAGGTATACCTCAGAGAGCTTACAGATATATAACTTGCCTTCAATGTGGAAAATCAAGATATTATAATCTATTGGTAGATGATATCTGTGGTATCTGCACTACAGACTGGCAAGGATTGCGGTTGACAGAGTAATAGAATTTAGTTAAAATGGCAGTACACAGGAGACAATCATGAGTTTCATTAGAGTTGAACAAAATAAAGATCTGGTGATGATCCATTTGCCGGTAATCACAATTATCGTTAAGCATAGAAATAAGAAATTTGAAGTAACTTGGTTTAATAATTGTACAGGTGTAGATAGTAGTGATATTACTGACCATAGTGAATTTATTTTTGCTTCTTTACGAGACAGTCTAAAATTAACGACTTTATTTAGACTCATTCCTAACAAAGAAGCCTTTAAAGCCCATAATATCAATTGTGCTGGTATGCCTCCAGAAGTTAGTCAGATGGCGGCGGATTTAGTTGCTGAACAAATAGCTGAACAGCGTAAACAGGTTAAGCATAATGTTAAGACTATCACCCCAGAGAAAATTAAAGAGGTCTTAAAAGATATCAAGGAAGGCAAAGGGCTAGATTTAGATAAACTATTCAACTCTGGTGATGGTTCAAAAGAAGACTGGCCATCAGAGTTTGATCCTAATGATTTCCCTTCAAAGAAGGAGAATATCAACTGATGATTACCCTAGCCTTTGAAGGGATAGATGGATCTGGTAAGACTACTCTAATCGATAAAGTAGCTGAGAAATATAAAGACACCCTTAACGTCTTTATTCTAAAAGAGCCGAGTAGTCTTACCCCGGCAAATAAGCAGATATTGAATTTCCTGATTAATAATAAAGAACTAACTGAGAAAAGACCTGAGTTTGCATTACACCTATTCACGGCTAGTAGGGTATTAGATCTTCAGTACATCAAGGAACACCCAGAAATCGATCTATTACTTTTAGATCGATTTATCGGGTCAACTATAGTCTATCAGGTATATCTGGCTTATTATGAGATCCCCGGAGCTGAATTTAAAAAGAAGATTAAATTTACTGAAACTCTCAGTAGCATGATAATGCAAGATTTTAAGGTTGATGCTACTTTCTTAGTAAATACTCGGCCAGCAGAGGCGATTAAAAGAATTAGTAATCCAGATCGTAAGGGCAATAATACTCTCTTTGAGACACCGGAATATCTCCAGAAACTTTATAATTGCTATAATGCATGGTTTCATGATTATGCACGGTTAAACCCTAAGTTATATGGTGACACAGAGATCTTAGATAATAATAACGAAGATCAACAGGCTCACTCGATGAATAAAATAATAGACTATCTGGATAATCCAGTGGCTACTATTAAATCAGTAAAAGAGTCTAAGGCTAAACAACTTACCATCTTTGACCTATTAGTAGGCGAGGATAAGGAAGCATAAGATAACAATGAGTAATAAGATAAAAATTAAATCAGAAGATATTAACCCTAATAGACAGCTCAGTTGCCGTTATGTAGGCTGTTTCCAGAAAATCAAGGTAGATAAGCTGATGTGCTTACAGCACTGGCAACTTGTACCTAAAGAGATGCAAAATAGGATCTATAGTGCATTCTCGAAGTTTAAGTCAATTATTAAAGTGCCACATGCTAGTACTGATGATATTCAGGCAGCTATCACGAATCTTAATATTGTACAAAATGAGGCAATTGACTTTGTTTCTAGACCAGGGATTCGTACAAACTCTAATTTATCAGAGAAAGATAGCAGCATGATTGAGCAGGCTAAGGTATACCTTAATAATAAAGAAACAGGTACTGTAACCCTTGAGCGGATAATCTTCTACGATTCCCAACTGCCTCCGCCAACAAAGACCCAAGAGATTCTAGATCTAGAAAGATCTCTAATTAATTTAGAGAATGAGAAGCTGCCAGAAGGTTTCACATTAGAGATAGTTGCTGATGAGTTAAATAAAAAGATGCCACCAACCATGCTTATAAAAGCTGAACAATGGTGTGGTCGTGGGGTACTTAGAGCTTATATTAAAGATCTAACAACAGTAGAGAAAGAAGAGGGTAAAGATGTCTTATCTGCTATAGATGTTCCACCTCCCGTAGAGGTAAAGACACCTACCCTTATCCAGGAAGATAATCCGCCTACCACTAGTAAGAAGGCTAGTATCGTAGATGAGTCAGGGTTGCCAACCTTCCCTTTAACAGTCAAAAAACTAGATAGCATGAAGCTTCTTGACGATAAAGACGACAAGGATCAATTCACGGAAATATACCGAGGCTAAGTACTACCAGAGAAAGGAAACCCATGAAGCTTACTTTCAATACCAAAGAGTTTAGACGTACTTTAGAAAAGTTTTATCATATATTTGATAGGAAGGCACTTATACCGGCGTTATCGTATATTCAGTTTGAAGCTGGTAAGGATGAATTAAAACTCACAGCAACAAATCTGGAAAATACCTTAATTATCACACAGAAGCAAACTATCCAAGATAGTGGCACAACATTAATTCATGGTAAAAAGCTACATGAATTAATTTCTAAGCTAGGAGATGAAGATTGCCTCTTAACAGAAGAGGATAATGGTTGCCGGTTGAAACTCAAGAGATCTAACTGGCATCTCCAAGGACAGCCTGCTGATAGCTTCCCGACTATTAAACCAGTTAATACTGAGCAGACCTTTGATATTAGTAGCTCTGATCTATTTGAGGGTTTAAGTAGGGCTATGGTCTGTGTTGATAAAGATAATTCAAAGGCACTTGAGAACTGTACGAATGGCATACATATTACTATCGAGGATAGTTATCTTCTGATAATCACAATGGATAATTATCGGCTATTTAAATTTAAGAGCTTTGTTGATACAAGTCTAGAGCTTAAACTTAATTTATCTACTAGAACAGTTAGAGCTTTACTAGCAATACTAAGTGATATGAAAGGTGAGATCATTAGAATTGGTGTAGACCAAGATAAATTCGTCTTACAAGCTGAAGGGCTACTCTTCACTGCTAACACGTATACTGGTAAATATCCAACCGTACATAGAATCTTCACGGATTATCTAGATCAGATAGGTGTTGACCCTAGTATCTTAATTAAAAGTTTAGCTCGGTTGAAGTTATTGGCAGAGCAGACTATTAGTATGGCTAATTTCTCAATTAGAGGCGATTGTGAGGATTTAGTTATAACCTTTAGTGTGAAGGATAATGGTACGGCAGAGGAACGTGTACCTATCATCGGCAGATATAGACCTGAGTTTAATATTGATGTAGGAATTAATCTAAATATATTAACTCAAGATCTTGCTAAAGAGCATGGCATGATGCTGATTGGCTTCCAATATAAGAAGCCAGAATATGCTGCGGCGGTTACAGCAGACTCACTTGTACCACTAGATAATTTAAGATATATCAGTTTTGTCCCCATGCTCGATCAGAATGATTACAGTTATAGTTGGCATGTAGGACCTGGGAGGGCTTAATTGAGATGTTGAAGAATTTACCCGATTCAGCAATTAGAGAGCTAGCTAAAGGCATTTATGAGAGCGATATATTCTCATCTATGGGATATTATGATGATCAAATAAATGTCCTATTCCCTACATTTAAATTAATAATACACAAACTCTCAGATAAAGAATGTAGGGAAGTTGGATCTCTATGGGCTTGGATGAAAGATCGTCGTATGGATAGTCATCCAGACGGTATACTGCTACCTTACGCAAGTGTAAATAGGCCAGGGTTGATTAACTTCTGGTTTCCTAAAGTGTACCTAATAACTAAAGATGATAGAGCTGTGCTACACCAGCTCTATTATGATTTATATAGTAAAAACCGTGGCTTTCGAGCCATCTAAACTATTAATAAGTGAGATAACTAATGTTTATACATTTGCAGATTAACTGTAATGAATCAATGTCGATTAATATCAACCAAATCACCTTTATTAAGCCATTAAATGAAGGTGCTGTACAGGGGATTATATTAACTACTATAAGCAATGCCCGGATTGCCTTAGAGGGTAAGTATGCTAGCAATTTCATAGCAGCATTAGAAGAGTGCGGCAAGATTTTATATATCAAAGAAGACTTCGCTGCTCAAGTAGCACTTAAAGCTTTAAAAGAACAATCCTTAGAAAATCAAGAGTAAACTAGAAACATTTCAACTTTAGGAGATTTTATAATGTCAGAAGAAATACAGAATGCCCAACCAAATAAGAACTTATTCGGCATAGATCTCAAAGGAGATCGTATTGCCGTAGCTAGAGAAGAGCTACAAGATAAACACCAAGTAGATACTGATAAATTTATCATAATGCCTACACAAGGACGTGAGGCTGCAAACAAAGGTATTGTAGTCGCTATAGGAGAGGGACGTATCCTAGAGTCTGGGGTCGTAATTCCACCTCCTTTTAATATTGGTGATATCGTAGTATTTGAAAAATATAGTCCTACTGAAATTCAGGTTAATGGTAATGATGTAGCTATCATCGGCACTGGATCAGTATTATGTACAATTGTGAAGTATGATGTAGCTGTGGATGCCATTAGATTATTAGAGGCTATAGATAAGAATAATTCTAAGTTAGCAGTAGGGGTATTAAAAAACTACTTTAGCAATAATCCTGGCGTATTCAATCATCTAATGGTTGATCTACATGATGATGCTGTAAAGGGTATGGCTGAAGAGGAGAGACAAGCTCAATCAGTACAATCATCAGAGCCAGATCTGCCAGTCTCTGATAATGATAGTAATATAGTATCACCTATCTACAACCCTGATAATAATGTGGTAAGGCTTACAGTGCCTAAACCTGGAGAGGTTATTCCTTTCCCTAGTCAGACTAACCCAAAGTTTAATACTGATGAGTACCCAAAGTATGATACTGATAATACTGATAATATGATCATCGAGGCTATTCCAGTAAATGAAGATAGTCAAATATGTAGTACCACTGAATCTAATGTAGTAGAGTGCCAACTAGAAATTAACTCTAGTAATGGATCAGTTATACATGCATACGCACCTGCTGAAGCTGAACCTACAGAGACTTGTAGACCAGAATTGCAAGATGCACCCTGGAGAGCTTTCGAGTCAGACTCGCCAATGCCTGAAATACAGACACCTGAAGTCCAGACTAACTCAACTGTAGATAGTCCTGACTACTCTTGTGTTTAATAGTTGAGCCTTGTATCGGCCTATGAAATATTCTATACTGACTTCAAAAATCTCTAGGAGTGTTTTATGGTCGATACAACTCAGATAAATCTACAGCCTACACGACATTACCATTCTTGTGGTAAGTGTGAAGGCTCTTATAACTGTTTATGTAATACTAAACAGAAACTATTCGGTCTTTGTAAGGGCTGTACAATTACAACCTTTAGAGACTACATCAATAAGAATGATCTAAAACCTGAGAATCGACTGACAACGAGTTCAGGATGGACATCACAATTAATAGAGAGTTTCGATAGTGATCAGCCGTATTATATTACCAGTGATGAATTAGTGTTTCTAGTAGAAGCTGATCCTAAATTCATGGTTACTGATCATCCTCTCTGTGAGTTATGTTATTGGGGATTTGGTTATGTGCCTATTAATATTAATGCTTTTAGTGACCCTATGCTGGCAAAGATCTGGTATGAATCAGATAACAGATTTAAATCTGAGGATGGCTGGCATTTTACTACCTGTGTTTGTGAGTTAAATAGAATGAGGGAGGAATCTGAGGCTGAAGGGTTTAGAGCTGAAGACTTCCAGTATAATGAGATTAACTCCTATTTAACCGCACTTACTAACGGCTTCGTTTAAGTCACATGAAAAAGAAAATATTGATAGATTCTACGTTAAATCGTAGAGTCTATCATATCCTATTGAAACAATTAGTTGATAACTGTAGTAGATGCAGGCATAATAGAGGTTGTAATAGGTGGCCAAGGATTACTAGATCCTGGAAGATCTACAGAAGAACTCACTATAAAATCAATAAAGTTTCTTTTAGGACACTGAACGTTAATGAAGAATACAGCACAGATACTAAAGATAGTACAGAAAGTATTATTTAAATTCTTATATAGTCGATATACTCCTGCATATTACCAGAGTCCAGTTGTCAGAGGTTTCATAAACTCTAATAATGAGCTTGAACTTAATAACCCTTATGATTTAAGCGATGTATTAGCAATAAACCTTGAAACTCATGTAGTAGGGTCAACTCATACCCTTATATTAAATGAGATAAAAACGAAGATTAAGAAAAAACTCAAGATAAAGCCCTCATTAGACCAGATATTAGATATACTAGAAAGCGGTGTAGATTTCTTTTATGAGAAGGCGATATTTAGATACATAATTTTCCTTAATAACTCTACAGGCATAGAATGCCCTGAGATTGCTCTATTTTTCAATGCTTCGATAATGTGCAGCAGGCTAGGTGAACAATGGCAATAAGTGGATCTAGTATTATTAAAATAGTAGATAAAAACAACGTAGTATTTAACGAGCTAACAATAGCCGATGTTTATAATACTTATAACACTCAAAGCAATTTAGAAGATCTTAAAGTGAGAGCCTTTGATATTAAAACTAAGACTTTTAAGCTAACTAAAGTAAGAGTCATCATTGATACAGGCATTAAACCGACAGATAATATATTTCTATCATCTGGCCAATCTTTAGCATTAAGCAAAGGTGAGAGTATCTATACAACTAAAGGTTGGCTATCTTTCGAGGAATTGAAAGCTTCAGATTATGACTCTCTAAGAGTTTACTGTAATGGCAAGGTAGCCGGTAATGGCTATTTCCTACAGCAGCACTGGCTCAAAGAGTGTATAGAACTTAGCTATACTACCGAGCAGATTGCTGAGATAGCTGAAACATCGAAGTCAGTTATAGAAAGATGGGCTTTCAATTATAAGTTAGTATTAAATAAAGGCAAAAAAAGAGTTTATGCGAATGAATCACACCCTTGGTTCACTAAGAAGTTATTTAAAATCCCTATCCCCCCTGATAGGGTATTTAATAAACTCCTACATCTACCTCTAGATATAGCCGTGCATTTAGCTAAAGTTGTTAAACTTGAAACTGGGCAGCCAACCCAGACCTATCTAATAGATATAATCAACGGCTATAACAATTTCACTGCTAATACAATGGCAGTATCCAATAAAGACTATTGAACACAGGAGAAGTATAATGCAGGAAGCTAAACAAGCAGTCAGCTCCTTGTTTGACGCTACATTGAGAGCTATAGAGCTATTCATTGCCTTACACCCACAAAAGCATCTCTTTGAGATTACATTCAGACACTATCATCCCAGTGAAGCTAAGAGTACAACTCAAGATAATATCTATGTACAAATTAATGGTAAGAAACCATTTCTAAATATTAACCTACCTTTCGATGGTAACGGAAGTTGCTCTTATATATTCTATGATAAAAGTTCTTCGATGGTAAATGATTATGGTGCTACCCCTGAAGTTAATTCCTATAATATCGTCAATCGAATGAACTGGCTTTGTCGGGAGACTGGACTTGCAGAATTAGAGATACCAATCGAGCAGTAGAGTTTAAAATATGAGGTTAAACATGTCAAGAAACCTCCTACCTTGGGTATGGATGGATACTACGAGAGCTAGGTATACGGAGTTAGTCGAGGGATTAACTCAGAATCCTGATACATGCAAGGGTTGTAAAGGTCATTGCACAGTAATCCATAGATTGATGCATGAGAATCTATTGCCCGAATATGACCACTGTATATTTCTTTATGTGAAGAATGGTCAATATAAAGGTTGGTACTTCAGTAAGGAAGTAAAAGAGGCTTATGTGGATATGCTCTCCCCAGAAGAGTCTCCTGAACATGGTTTAGGTTATAGGTGTCGAGAAAGAGAGTTTTATGATCTATTCGATGAGAGAATCATAGCTTGGTGTTATGCTGATATCCCTGAAATACCAAAGCATTAAGTCTTAGTTGATATCTTATTAAACGCAATATCCACCTAGCTTACTCTTGTCACTAGGTGGACGTTCAGTTAAAGTGAAATTTACTTCAACTTTAATAAGGTTTTTAATATGAATAAACTTGCCCTACTAAGTCTGCTATTTATCCTGCTATTCATTAATACAGCTACAGCCCAGTCAGTTGTACCAGCAAAAAGTATTGACCTGTTACGTCAAACCTCACCTGGAACTCCTAATACTAATTTCGACAGAGTATATACGGACTCTAGTGGTAGATTCCACCTAGTTAATAGCTTAGGGGTTGATACAATATATCAACCTGCTTTAACAGCAGGTCTTGGTATCAATATTACCGGTGTAACTATTTCTATTCCCCAGCCTATCGCAACTACAGACACCCCAACATTTGCTGGCTTACAGATCAGTGGTAGTACTCTCACTATTAACGGCTCTAGCAACAAGGCTATACTCAGTGCTACTGGTCTGACAGCCGATAGAACTTATACCTTTCCAGATGGTAGCGGGAAGCTGATCAGACTCACAGATCTAAGTGCTGGCACAGGGATCACTTATGATAACGTAACGGGTGTAATAGCAGCGACAGGTGGTGGAGGTGGCGGAGGTTCAATCACACTGCCCTATAATGATAGCAATGCTACGAATGCTGGTTATACATTTACTATCACTAATAGCCATACTGGTACAGTAGTAGATCAGACTGAGGGTAGTATTAAAGGTGTAGCGACTGGCACTGGTGTAGGTGTTCTAGGTTATAATAATAGTGATAGTGGTGTTGGGGTTTTAGGTAAAGGTGTCGGAGCAAGCTTTAGAGCCTTATGGGGTATCGCTGGAGGTGCTAGCAGTTTTGCTGTATATGCAGATGGCGATGTAACCCTTAATGGTTCAATCTATGGGAGTGGTGATAGTACACCTACTAGTACACATCTATTAATTGGTGATGGTAGTAAATTCGTTCATCATGCTATCAGTGGCGATGCTACAATGACTAATACTGGAGCTATAACGGTAACTAGCCTTGGGAGCAAGGCTGTATCTCTAGCTAACTCATTCACAACATCTGGCAACTTCGCCCTCACACTCACCCAGACTGGTACAACTAATGTCACCCTTCCTACTTCTGGCACTCTTCAGAATGCTTCTGGTACAGTGACTAACTTCTCTGGTTCATTAGTAGGAGATGTAACCGGGACTCAAGGGGCTACAGTAGTAGGTAGTATTGGCGGTAAGTCAGTCGTGCTAGCTAACTCCCTGACAACCTCTGGCAACTTCGCCCTCACACTCACCCAGACTGGTACAACTAATGTCACCCTTCCTACTTCTGGTACTCTTCAGAATGCCTCTGGCACAGTAACTAACTTCTCAGGTAGCTTAGTAGGAGATGTCACTGGTACTCAGGGGGCTACCTCGGTAGCTACGGTAGGTGGGGCAAGTGCTGCTAATATAGCTGATGCTGTCACTAAAAGGCATATACAGAATACTGATACCGGAACAACCTCAGCAACATTTATCATTAATAGTGGGGCAAGTGCTGGCATAATAGATACATCTCTACTAACTACTAGCAGAACCTTCAAGCTTCCCGATCTGGCAAGCTCTCCAACTCTTCTCACTACAGGTTCAAGTGCAGGCGCATTTCCTACCCTGAATCAAAATACTACAGGAACTGCGGTTGCATTTACAGGATCACTAGTAGGAGATGTCACTGGTACTCAGGGGGCTACCTCGGTAGCTACGGTAGGTGGGGCAAGTGCTGCTAATATAGCCGATGCTGTTACTAAGAGACACTCACAAAACACTGATACCGGTACAACCTCAGCAACATTTATTGTAAATAGCGGAGCAAGCTCTGCTACTCTCGATACCTCACTCTTAACAACTAGTAGAACTTTTAAATTCCCAGATCTAGCAAGTTCTCCAACGATCCTCACTACAGGTTCAAGTGCAGGTTCATTCCCTACTCTGAATCAGAATACAACAGGAACTTCAGCATCTTTCACAGGATCATTAGTAGGGGACGTGATAGGAACTCAGGGAGCTACAGTAGTAGGTAGTATCGGAGGCAAAGCTGTAGTGCTAGCTAACTCCTTCACAACCTCTGGTAACTTCACTTTAACCTTAACTCAGACCGGCACAACCAACGTAACCCTCCCCACTTCTGGTACGTTGCAGAATGCTTCTGGTACAGTAGCCAATTTCTCTGGTAGCCTAGTAGGAGATATTACTGGTACTCAAGGGGCAACAGTCGTAAGTACAGTAGGAGGTGTAGCAGCTAGCACAATTGCGACTGCCACAGGAGCTAGCCATACACAGAATACTGATACCGGCACAACCTCGGCAACCTTTATAATTAATAGTGCGGGTAGTAAGGCAACTCTAGATACCTCACTTTTAACAGCTAATAGAACTTTCAAATTCCCAGATCTAGCTAGTTCACCTACTATCCTAACTACAGGCTCGAATGCTGGGAGTTTCCCAACTTTCAATCAAGATACAACAGGTAGTGCTGCTTCATTTACTGGAAGTTTAATAGGTGATGTAACCGGGACTCAGGGGGCTACAGTAGTAGGTAGTATCGGAGGCAAAGCTGTAGTGCTAGCTAACTCCTTCACAACCTCTGGTAACTTCACTTTAACCTTAACTCAGACCGGCACAACCAACGTAACCCTCCCCACTTCTGGTACGTTGCAGAATGCGTCTGGTACAGTAGCCAACTTTTCAGGTAGCTTAGTAGGAGATGTGAGTGGTACACAGGGAGCTACCAGTGTTGATAAGGTGAAAGGTATCACTCTAGGCACTATGCTAGCTACAGCAGGCTATATTCCAGTAGGCTCAGGGACAACGATTGCTAGTGTAGCCATGAGTGGTGATGCTACCTTGAGCAGTGCTGGGGCTTTAACAGTAGCCAGTATAGGAGGTAAGAGTGTATCTCTAGCTAACTCCCTCACAACCTCTGGTAACTTCGCTCTTACCTTAACTCAAACAGGTACAACCAATGTAACCCTCCCTACTTCCGGCACTTTACTAGCCTCTACAGGTTCAGGTGGCAGCTTAACAGGGGTTGTTTACTCAGTAAATGGTTCAAGTGGAGCTATCACTAATATAGCAGCCACAAATACAGCAAATACCTTTGCAGAGCAGATTCAGACATTTAGACAGAATGGTATAGCTACAACTCAGACCGATGGGATTGTATTAAGCAATCTTACGGCTGGTACTGGGGGAGTCAATAATCAATATTCTCCAAATCTGCACTTTCTTAGTCATGGCTACAACTCTGGTGATAAAGCTTATGATTTTAGAATATATACAAAGCCTAGTGGTACAACTCTTAATGAGCTAACGATAGATACTCAAGATGCTGGCGGAGGTTACACTAATAGGTTTAAGTTTGATAATAGTGGCAATTTAACGATTAGTAATAATCTAACTGTTGTCGGTACAGTTGGCAGCTCGACTACGGCTAATATTGATAGTGCAGTAAGTTTGAAGCATACTCAAAATACTGATACTGGTACAACTGGAAGCACCTTCACAGTACAATCTGGAGGTAGCCAATTAATACTCAGTTCTACAGGCTTAACCGGAAATAGAACGATAGCTTTCCCGGATGCTTCAGTAACCTTAGCTAGTTTAACAGGTACAGAAACTTTAACTAATAAGACCTTAACATCTCCTACTTTAACAACTCCAGCATTAGGAGTTGCTACAGCTACCAGTATTAATAAACTTACAATTACTGCACCTGCAACTAGTGCTACTTTGAATATAGCTAACGGTAAAACTTTGGCTAGTAATAATACCTTAACCTTTGCCGGTACTGACTCTACTACTATAACCTTCCAAGGGACAGATACCTATGTAGGTTTAGCTACTACTGACACCTTAACTAATAAAACTCTCACTGCCCCTAAATTTGCTAATGCAGGATTTATAGCCGATGCCAATGGAGTATCTCTACTTACCTTTACTACAACTGCTAGTGCTGTAAATCAGGTAACACTAGCTAATGCTGCAACTACTGGCAATCCTACCTTTACAGCTAGTGGTACAGATAGCGATGTTGGTATTAATTTTACCCCCAAAGGTGTTGGTTCAATAAAGATCACTAGTGGAGTTACGACAGGTACAGGCACAAGCTCTGGTGTTAGTATAGCATCATCAACTGTAACAAGTGGAGCAGTTGTTGATCTAGCTAGCACATCTACAGGTGCAGCTTCAAATACTCAGAAGGTACTCAATATTGCCACAAGTGGGGCTAATAGCACAACCACTCAGACGACCTATGGAGCATATATAAGCAACACACATACTGGTACAAGTTCTACTAATATAGCTGAATATCTTACAGCTACAGGTGGAATTACCAACTATAGCTTATATTCAGATGGAGATATCTATATTAATGGTGGTATTAAAGGTGCAGGGAATACTGCTCCAACGACTACCAATATTCTAATCGGTGATGGCACAAAGTTTGTCACTCATGCTATTAGTGGCGATGGCACAATGAGTAATGCTGGGGCTTTAACAGTAGCCAGTATCGGAGGTAAGAGTGTCTCTCTAGCTAACTCTCTCACAACTTCTGGTAACTTTGCTCTTACACTTACCCAAACTGGTACGACTAACGTCACACTGCCTACTTCCGGGACATTATTAGCCTCTACAGGGTCAGGTGGCAGCTTAACAGGGGTTGTTTACTCATTTGCTGGTAGGTCTGGGGCTGTAACAGCTACTTCTGGAGATTATACAGCAGCACAGGTCACTAATGCTGCTGATATTACAGCAGCTAATACTTTCACTGAACAGATACAGACCTTCAGACAAAATAATATCACTACTACAGTCACAGACGGCATGGTACTTAGTAATACTACTGCGGGTACTAGTGGGGTTAGAAATCAATATTCTCCTGCTCAACATTATATTGCACATCATTATAATGGAGCAGATAAGCTTGATGATTTCAGGGTATATCTCAAGCCCACTATTGATACGGCAGTCGCTAAGTTAGTATGGGAATATCAATATGCTAGTGGTGGATATACTCAAGGTATGAGTCTCGATAACTCCGGTAATTTAGTTGTAGGTGGCTCTACTATCACTATAGGCTCTAATGCTATTACATTAGGTGGGGCTTTGACCACATCTGGAGCTAATGCTTTAACTTTTACTACAGCAGGTACAACCAATGTTACCCTCCCCACCTCTGGTACTCTACAGAATGCTAGTGGTACAGTAGCCAACTTTTCAGGTAGCTTAGTAGGGGACGTGAGTGGTACACAGGGAGCTACAAGTGTTGATAAGGTAAAGGGCATCACCCTGGGTACTATGTTGGCCACAGCAGGCTACATACCAGTAGGTTCAGGGACTACGATTGCTAGTGTAGCCGTGAGTGGTGATGCTACCTTGAGCAGTGCTGGGGCTTTAACAGTGGCCAGTATAGGAGGCAAGAGTGTCTCTCTAGCTAACTCCCTCACAACCTCTGGTAACTTCGCTCTCACCTTAACTCAGACTGGTACAACTAATGTTACCCTTCCCACCTCTGGCACTTTACTAACAACTACAGGTGATGGTAGTGGCTTAAGTAATATTGTAAGCTCGGTAAATACTCGTACAGGTGCAGTGACTGGGCTAGCAGATATCTTGGATAAACAAGGTAATAGCAGCTTTACAACTGGGGATGGTACAGAGCAGACAGCCTATACCTATTCATTAGCGGCCAATAGCCTGAGTTCAACTGGAGCATTGAGAGTTAAATTCCAGATGGGTATCAAGAAGGTTAGTTCATCTACCTCAACATTTGTGATCAAGATGAAATTTGGCGGTACGACAGTCTTCACGTCTCCTGCTCTGGCAGTAGTTACAAATACCTACACCTGGAATGGGGAGTTCTATATTGGCAACCAGGGGGCAACGAATGCCAATGGCTCAGTAGCCACATTAATCAGTACTGCGGCCACAGACTCAGCAACGGCCTCGGCAGCAACGATATATTCAGCACAACTGAACGGCATGACAGTCGATTGCACATCTTCTCAGAACGTAGTAATCACAGTCACAGAGACATTAGGTAGCACCCACAGCCAGTTTCGTCTAAGTAATTGCTTTGTAGAGGTTCTAAAGTAGGCCGTCAGATAGTCTGAGCTAAGTACTTGATATCCTTAACTGGCAAGGTTAAAATGATATCAAACAGTTCAAAGGAGAACATGAATGTCACGTTTATTTTACATTGTATGCAGTGTAGTATTATCTTTTTGTATATTAGGGAGTATCGTACAAGCTCAACAGCCTAAGCGAACATCTCAGGATACTAGTCAAGGTATAGAAAAGGCTGTTAATCTTAATCCCCGAATAACTCAAAATTCAGGCTTCAGTGGTGTACTGCCTGGTGATGAACCGGATAAACCTGCTCAAAACTCAAAGAAACCTGAGTTTACATCGGCTGAACTAGAAAAGTTCATTACTACTCTAAAAGCTAAAGAAGAAGCTAAACTGAAAGCAGACTCAGTAATTGAGGAAGCTAATAAGAAGATTCAAGCAGCAATAAAGCAAGCAGAGTTAGATGCTGCTCCATCACTTGAGATTTTCCATAAAACAGAAGCTGACTTTAATGTTATCTACTGGGAATACATTAAGGTTCATTCTGTAGATTACAGGAAGTGGATATTACAGTTAGATGAGAATAAAAAACCAATCTGGGTTGATGCCGATACGTTGCCCAAAGCTGATCCGACTAAAAGTAAATAGTTAAGAGCTTGAAGCCATCAGACTTTTAAGGTATACTCAGATTAATTATTCAATTCTAAGGAGTCCTTTTCATGGGAAAAATAAATTCAGGGACAGGTAATCAAGGCCATATCAATGATGTACATGCACAGTTCAGTGCCAAGGAAGCAGAGCTAATGAACTTAGTCTTAGCTAATGTAGACAAAACTAGCCCTCTTTTTGCACAATTCCAGACTCAGCTAAGTACAGCAATGACTACTTTGCTACAATGCCCAGTTAAATAGCCTTAGCATCCTGCGATTTAACTATTGAAGGGAGGGTTAAACCTCCCTTACTAATTAAAACTCCTGAATACCTAATAGATAACACTCTCTGCATCTTGCCTCATACAAATCAGCAGTACCCACCTTAATTGTATCTTTATAGTTATTCGGCGTGTAATAAGTATAAGTAGCTAATTTACCACACTTCACACAGATAGCATGTAGCTTAGTAACTTCTTCAGCAAGAGATAGTAGATCACCCATTGCTCCGAAAGGCTTACGATTACTATCGAGATCCAAGCCTGCGATGATTATTCTTTTACCAAGATCAGATAAGTCGGAAACTACTGGCACTATTACTCTATCAAAGAATTGAGCCTCATCAATAGCAATAACCTCTACTACATTCTCTAGGCCATATTGTTTTATATAATTCAAGATTGCAATGCTACTTTTCACAGGAATAGCTTCTTGGTAGGTCTGATTATGGGATACAACCTTAGAATTATCATATCTACTATCTAGTTCATGTTTGAAAACTAACACTGATTGATTAGCTAGTTTAACTCGTTTAATCCTTCTTATTAATTCCTCGGTTTTACCACTAAACATACTACCACAGATCACTTCTATAGAGCCTTGAGGCTGGTTGTTAAGCATTATATTGCACCTTGATTCAGATTCTGTTAGACTGCTATTTTAACATAAAACGGGAGATAATCGCATGGATTTCGATGCTTTCTTAGCCGAAAAGATGTATAAGGCATACTCAGCTTTTACTAATAACAAGAATTTCATGGGCAATGAGATGCCAAAATGGGTAGATCTTCCTGACTCAATTCGAGGAGCATGGAAAGCTAGTGCCATCGAAGCCCAACAAATCATTAAACCATTAGTATCTAATACTTAAAGATTAGATTAAGGAGCATAGATTATGCCTATATTAAGTACACCAATGCCTAATGCTATCGGTACTCCTAATAACCCCAGTGAACGTACAGCCCTGAAAGGTAATGATCCCCTAGATCTAATCCCTGAAGATCAAGAGATTATATGCGCTTGCCTTAATAGTTTACTGACTGATTCTTTGATATTTAAAAATAACTTATTAATAGCTCACTGGAATGTTACAGGACCTAGTTTTGGCAGTTTACACCAAATGTTTGATGAGATGACCTATGTAGCAAATTTCCATATAGATAATCTAGCTGAAAGAATCAAAACCTTAGAAGGCACGATTACAGCTATGAGTATGGCTTATAGCAATCAAGCTACTATCTCATCTCTACCTGAATTTCGGTTAAGCTGGCAGGAATACGTGAGTTCTATAATATCTGATCTAGAACATCTAAATGAAAGAATAACTTCAACAGGTGGTATCTACGATATAATTCAGTCTACTGATGACCAAGTTACTATGACAATGTTGATAGAAATAGCGGCTAGCTATCAGAAAAATAGCTGGAAGCTTAAATCTTATCTTGACGGCACTCAAGATATAAACCTAGCTAGTTAATATTAAACCGAGAACCATTATGGTAAATAACCCTAATATTAAAAAACATATATCGGCATGCCTACTGCTGGTATTTTTATTTTACATCATCGCCTTTGCTCAGAGTGCTATTGTCGGCACTTATATGGACTTTCAAGAGCAGAGTTCTACCCCAACTACGGGACAGATCTCTGGATTTAGCCGTGCCTTTATTGATACTAGTGGCAATATAAAGGTGAGGCGATATAATGGCACGGTAACTACAGTAGGAGGAGTCTCTCTGCCTTATACTGGCAGTAATAGCAGCACTGGAAGCTATGTCTTTGGTGTAACTAATAGTCACTCAACTACAGCCGTAGATAATACTGAGGGTGCTATTACTGGGGTTGCTAATAATTTAGGGGTAGGACTGTTTGGGCAAACTGCTGGGGGTACTGGTGTATTAGGGTATGGTACAAGTAGTGGGGCTAAAGGTATTTGGGGGTATGCTCTCTATGATAGCTCTGCTTATGCTGGATGGTTTGATGGTAGAGTGAAAATTAATGGGCAGTTAGATACAACTACTACTACTAATCTAGGTGGGGCGGTTAATGTAACTGGTACAACTACACTGGCAACGAGCTTGAATGGCTACTTGTACGCAACAAATGGTGTGGTGAGTACGCCACATACTGGTACACCTACTGTAACATTAGGTAGTGATTTAACGGCAGGTGGTTATAATTTAGCCAGTGTTAGTTTGCTCAGTGGATCTACTGATCTGCACGGGTTTATCGTGGTTAATCCGGGAGCTGGTATAGCTCAAATTGAGACTATTACAGTTAATAGTCTACCTAGCGTAAATGATACGCTGAGAGTCTTTCGGTCTATTAGCGGCGGTACTATTACCTTTACCTTTACTGCTGGCGCTAGTAGCGGCACTAGTATACATATTGAGGCTGATACTACTACACAGGCCGCTACTATTGCGACGCGATTAAACGCAAATGCGATCAGTTCAGAATTTACTGCAACTAGTCTTAACAATGTGGTGACAATTACACGCAATCCATCAGATGTGAACGGCAATGGATACGGCGGCATAACTATATCTTCTCAAACAGTAGGGACGACATTAACATTTGCTATAACAACGCCGGGATTGCCTATCAATACCACTCTTGCTAGTATGAATCTAGCTACATTTACATTTAATCAAGCGTTTGCATCTATCCCGTTTGCTAAATCGACTGTAGTAACGGCTATAACTCCTACTGTAACCGCTATGTCGTTATTGGGCGTAAATATACAGCCAGGACTCGTTGGAGTTAATACGCAAACTAGTCTATCTACTAGTGGATTTACGTTATATAAAGATAATACCAATCGTATTATTTCTAGCAAATCTTTTGTTATATACTACGAATTAACCCCTTAACCACCATGCTCCCCTACTCCTCGCTCTCACAATGCCTTAGCTTCATAGGCAAGCTGGCTATAATAAGGATCGAAGCTGCCTGATCTACTTGACTATTTAAGCTCTATCAGGTATTCTATAGGCAATAGAAACTTGTACGATTAAAAGCAATCTTGGTCTTGACTTAACTAAGTTTGCTTTTTTCTTTAATTATGTCTATATTTATTCTATGAATAACCCCCGCTATAAAGTCCGTATTAATGATAATATATTAAAATCATCTAAAGCTCAAATCAGAGTAAAATCCTCTGATTTACATGAATCTCATACTGGCGTAGTAGCAGGTATCTGTAGTCTGTTTGATAAATATAAACATCCTTATACAGAAACAGATGCTAGCAAAAACTTCTCTATGAAGGGTAAATTTATAAAAGATAAGCCCGGTGCTGTTAAAAAAGGTTGGCCAGATATTACATCTATATATCCTGATGGCTCTGGGAGGCTCTGGGCTATCGAGGTTAAGGTAGGCAAGGATTCATTAAGAGATGACCAAGTTCTCGTCTTAGGGCATCTTAAACAATTAGGGGCTATGATAACCATAGCCCACTCAAGTACTGATATTAAAAACATCCTAGATATGTTTAAGCAGAAACGTCCTTAACTTCAGTTCTGAGCCTATTTAGATACCTCGAAGGCGTATAGCCAATTAAAGTATTTTGATCAGGTCTAAAGTACTCGAAAGCTGATCGTCTAATCTTCGGATTCATATACCAATCCTTACCATATTTTCTTCTACTAAAGATAAAACTTTTCTGTATAGGAGATAGGAACGTTGAGGTCTGTAAAATGAGTCCTACTTCTTTATCTGTCATGTCTTCAGTTAAATCATGACCAAACTCAACCGTAGCAACTACTGAAGATAGATATGACCTGAGTAATCTAAGTATATTATGAAAGTCTACTAGAAACTCATCTGGAATCTCACTTCGATATTTAGTGATAGCCTCATCACTTGGATTCTCCAATAATAGCTGCCATATCTTTAATGGTGTAATATTACTAACTACTCGATGTATCCTAAGATATTCAGCTCCTTTGATCTTAGTACGATAACCACTTAAAGGATAATGTACGATAAAGCCCTCCTGATTCTTATCTAGTGACTCAGCTACCTTACAGATTTCATTTATACTATTGAAATGCAGGAAGGTTCTCGGTCTAGTTACATCAATACAAGCTGAGTACATGCGTAGCTCAATAGGAGATAGCTCTCTGCCAGTTGCCTCATAGCCACCTAGTAGGACTACTCCTTCAAAATCATAATCGACTACTATCTTATTTTGTGGGTAGATAATCTCAAATAAATAGGTATGAGTGATATCAAGAAGGTCTGGAGCTTTGGCATAGAATGAGATGTAATTCTGACCCCAATCAGCTTGAGGGGAATAGAAAGCCCCTTTAGTGGCCATCCTCCACTCACCTTGATAGTAGTAGAATATACCTAGTGAGCCATCCATCTTCTCATGCACGGTAAATGGCTCATCAGGTAAAGAAGTGGAGATTTGCCCATAATTGAAAAACTTAGGGAAGGGGGTTGCTATAACCTTCTGATTAACTTCATCGATAATTAGACCTCTAGCTAGTAGGGTATAGGTATCCCAGTTCCCTACTTTAACGCAATCCTCAGTATAATGGTACATAACAAGATCAGGCAGAGCCTTATCTGTAATTCTTCTAACTAACTTATTGCCAACTGCTAATTCTAAATTAAGATAAAGCTCGTTAAAGGGTATAGTTCTAGCTGGATGTAAGTACATTAATTAATCCTTTGCATACTCAGACTCTAGTCGATCTACTTTATTTCTTAGCACTGCTGTAGCTTCTACTATTTGTTGGTTTAGCCGTCTAATCATCACACGTTGATTGTTATTGCTATTATCATCAAGCTTAGGGTAGTACCTATCAAAATATGCTTTTACTATATTTAACTCAGCTAAATCTTTAGCTTCCTTAGCCGTATTTATTATCGTAAGGCTTGATATATACACCCCATTACCAGGCTGTCCAGGTTCTCTGAGAGGCTTGATAGGCTGTAGTGGGATTAACTCACACTTTTGTTGAGTCTCATCTTGCCACTTGATGTCAACATTCAATATAGAAAGTATCTTAAGTAGCTCCTCATCTTTGTAAGGGCAGCCGTTTTCTAAGCCTCTAATTCTAGAGAGGGGTATACCTGAGATGTCTGATAGTTTAATCTGTGAAATCCCTTTAGATCGACGGGATTTATAGATCTGCATTGGTAGTGTTAGCATGATTCCTCCTATTGCCAATCTGGTAGTTTATTAGGTATAAAAGCATCTACATCAATATCATTAGATGGTTTCTCATCTTTTGATAATAACGACAAGCTTTCGTTTAGTGATTCTGCAACTGTTTCCGAGATTGTATCTATAAGACCTTTCAGCTTGTTAATAGCTTCTGGGGTTTGTTCTTCAACTTTATTTAGAGAAACTATAGAGTTACGTGGCAATCTTTCTCTAGATAATCTAATTAATCGTAGAAACGCCTGATTATCTGCCATAACTTAACTAGCTCCTATCAAGCTTATCTGGATTCTCTGAAGAACATAGCCTACACGTAGCATGATACTGACCAGGATGTACTTTACAGCTTCTTAATATCATGTCTTCTAGGGTTTCTAATTGATGAATTTTAGCATTAACCCCCATTATTGCCAGAGTATTAGTTTTCTCTATCGTGTTAATAGCAGTATAGACCATATCAAACCAAGTCTCAGTTTCCTTGACAGTTAAGTTCTGAAAGAGAGTTAAAGGCTGATTATCATCAGAGACTGCCTCTGGATGTAGGTTAGTAATGTAGATACGATATAGCTCTTGAGCTAATCTATATTTCTCTGTTTGGGTTAATTCTATTTTACCTATTGGCATATTTTCCTTTTATAATTGATTCCGTCTACAGATTGAGAGCTATACATCTCGGCAACTAAAATTATACTAACAAGTTTAGAGACTCCCGGATCTGAGTCCCATCGAGAATCCACATCATGTTCAGCATTATTGTAAGCTTCTTGAGCGTTTTCTCCTTCAGACCATATCCAACTTGTCGTAATTTCTTTTTTCTCAATTTTATAGATTGGCATTATTCCTCCTTGTAAGTACATACAGCACAACTAGATACTGGGCATTTAATTACTTGCGAGTTATCAGTAATTGCAATAGCCTGCTTTTTAAGTTTAGGTTTATTGGATATATATGTCAGCATTAGCACATCTAGTATATCTCCATATTTCATGCCTACCATATTTTGCTCACAGGCAAAGTCGTCAATTTTTTTGATTACAGTCTTATCAGTTGAAAGGATGTGGTTTAGTAAGATCTCAGCTAAGAGTACAATCATAGTCTCACTTGGTTCAGTGGACTCCCACCCAGATTTCAATAACTGATGCTGTACCTCTTTTTTTGTCTAACCCCATAGTACCGAGGAAGTTGAAAAGTCTATCTGCTAGGTTTACTATAAAAGGATCTGGCTTTAAGTCTGAGCTGTCATTAGTAACTGCTCGTTTACTCAGGGTTAAATCACTCATTTAGTTTCCCCTAAATTGCATCTAGTACTGCAATTAAAGATTTAGCTATATGATAAGCTAGGTTGACGGGTACGGCATTACCTATCTGAGTATATTGACAAGCTAGGCTGCCATAGAATAAATAGTCATCAGGAAAGGTCTGAATCCGAGCATACTCCCTAATTGTTAAGGGTCGGGTTTTGTCGGGATGGCAACATTCTGTTTGATTTTGAGCAGGAGAGCAGGTTAAGGTAGGGGAAGGCTTATCCCATGACAATCTCCTAGCCATCCCTGTGCGGCCACCTGTAGAGTTATAAGAGCCTTTCATATAAGATTTCTGTATCTCTACTGGTAGAGATCTCCAGTTACCTCCCGGAGGTACAAGGTCTAATACCTTAGTCTTATTAAACGAGTATCTAGTTCCGTTAGTAAGCTCATGTTCTGGTATAGGAGTATTACATAGAGCTTCTCTTAAAGTGATCGTATGGCTCTGTTTCTCTGGTATACGATATTCCACATCTATGTCCTGTCTAACTCCGACGATTACTAATCTTTTCCGAGCTTGAGGAACATCGTAATGCTGGGCATTTAATATGTTGACATATGATACATAGCCTGCTGCTCCCAGTTGATCCCTAATGATATCGAGGGTTTGGCCTTTATTATGATAAATTAAACCGGGAACATTCTCACAGACTAACAACTTAGGATTAATAGTCTTGATAGCATTTAAATACCCATAGAAAGCATTGCTACGGCTATCTTTCAATCCTAGCCCTTTACCCGCAGTACTAAAGGGCTGACAAGGAAAACCACCTGAGATGATATCAATATCGTTATTCTTAAAACTATTGAAGTCGTAATCATTAATATCAGCATGTATAACAGGGGTATCCATGTTATGGCGAAGTGTCTGGCAACAATAAATATCATGATCTATTAATGCTATATGTTTAATTCCAGCATTATGGAAACCTAGAGCCATTCCACCGCCCCCCGCAAAAAGCTCTAAGGCTGAATAAGAACCAGGCATAGATTCTTTTAGAATTTTATAGTTTGATATCAATGTAATCTCCTGATTATTAGTCAACGACTGTCAGCTAAAGCAGCCAGTCCCCTTTGGAGGTCTATATGGATCTTTATTATATCCACTCTCTACCGAGCAGTCAAGTTGAAAAATCTAATTTAATATATAAATCAATAGTTTACAGTTGCTACTAGCCTTGCTCTTGGTTATATTAAAACCATATAATTTATGAGGTAATACCTAGCATGGCTAAACCGAGATTAATGGAAATAGAAGCAGAAGAGAATTTCCTAGTAGAGTTTAAAGACCCTAATACTCTATTAGAGCATCCGATGAATCATAAAATTCATAATGATAAGCAACTTGAGGGTATAGATTATTCAATTGGTAAATTCAAGTGGCTATCCTGCCCTATTTGGAACAAAAGGTCTAATAGAATATTAGATGGTCATGGACGTAGAAAAGTAGCTATCGAAAAAGGGCTACAATCTATCCCAGTTAGAGTGGTAGATGTTAGTGATGAGGAAGAGCTTGAGATACTAGCTATCTTTGATCAGATCGGAGAGATGAGAGGCATTGACGATAAGAAGCTAACTCAACTATTATCTAGTGTAGCTGCTAATATTAAGAAGCAACCTGAAAATGATTTATCATTGGAAGCCTTCTACAGTGCCGATCAATTAAAAGCTGTTGAGTTATTTGACCTAAAAGCCTTTCTCAAAGAACCACCTACAGATAAGATTGAACCTACTGGAGATGGAGCTGAAGCTCCAGAAGATAACAGTTGGCAGTTATCAGGTAAGCAGGAAACCAGTGATGAGCTAGTGGAGTTTGTAGTAGTTATGTCGGAGTCTATGAAGCATAAAATATTCAATAAACTGAAACAGATCCAAAGAGAGAATAGCTATGAAACCATAGCTCAAGCTTTGTATGTCTCATTAGGGTTTTAATAGGAGTAGAACATGGGTGAAGTCTATAATTTAATTAAGTCTAAAGTCATCAGAACTTTCAATGATTGGGAGTCTCATGATCGGTATATAGATAACAATGATGAGAGCTTCAACGAGCCTCAATCTGCTTATGTGCAGTTTCAGACCTACTGTAGACTTAGCCCAAATGATCGAAGTATCAGCCGAGTTTCAGAGGTATTAAAACAAGACTTCGAGACTACTAAAAAGTTATCTATACGATGGCGATGGATTGCTAGAGTTCTCTATTATGATGCTGCTGAAGTAGAAAAGAAGAACCAGCTTAAAGCTCAGAAGCATGAAGCTGAATTAGCTAAACTCACTGAGTCTAGAAAAGAAGCTGCTTCTTTAGAATATACTCTCGGAGTTACCCTACTACAGAAAATAATGCCAGTTGTCGGCAACTTAAATCAAGATATCGAAAATATTATAGAGCTTAACAATTCATTGCCTGTAGATAAATTACCAGCTATGACCAGATTAGCTATGGATTTAATTAATCATGGGTTAGCTCATAAAGGTCATGCTTTATCACTTGATGAGATTGCCGGTGATATTCAGGCTATTAAGACAGGGAAACGATAATCGAAGCCCATGATTAAACCTGGATCTACTACTAGTTATAAAAAAGTGAAGGGATATAGATACTTTAGAGAGGTCTATGTTGATTCACCTATACGGCAATTTTATCAAGAGAAAGCCGTCGAGAATATACACTCAGTAGTAGACGGTAAATGGTATAAGTATCAAGAAGATCCCACATCATTTATGATTGACGTATTAGATTGTGGGCTGACCACAGATATGGTTAAGATCTGTGAGAGTGTTCGAGATAATGTGACGACAATAGTTAAATCGAGTAATTCTGTCGGGAAGTCGTTTGTAGCCGCTAGAATAGCCTTATGGTTCTTTTTATGTCACCCTGACTCTCAAGTTTATACCACCTGTTCAGGTAATATTGATCGACTTAAGAAGATTCTATGGGGAGAGATTGGGCAAACTGTCAATAAGCACTTTAATATATTTGAGCCTTATACTAGAACCACTTTAAATATAATGCGACATAAGAAGTCCTTTATCACTGGACTTCCGGTAAACCAGTCTGGCTCTAGTGAAGTTAGAGAAAATAAGTTCTCAGGGATGCACGCCCCATATATGCTATTTATTATAGATGAGGGTGACGGTGTTCCAGAAGAGGTATATAAAGGCATCGAGTCTTGTATGTCTGGTGGTATTAAAATTAGGTTACTAGTTTTATTTAATCCCCGAAAACAAGCGGGTATTTTATATAAAAAAGAGCAAAAAGGTCAAGCTAATTTTATTACTGTAAGTGCCTTTAATCACCCTAATGTAATTAGTGGTCAAGATTTAATCCCTGGTGCGGTAACTCGACAAATCACCTTGGAACGTATCAACACAATGACTCGGCCATTACTGGAGAATGAGCAGTTATCAGCCGATACATTTGAAGTACCTGATCACCTACTTAATATCCCAGTCTATAACCCTCAAGGTGAAGAGGTCTTTCCTGGTATTACTTCTAAATATCGCAAGATTGAAGAGCCTTCATTCTCGACTATGGTACTAGGTGAGTATCCATCACAGAATATCAAACAGTTAATAAGTAGGGAATGGATAGATAGAGCCAGAGCTAATTATGATCTTTACATGAAAAATGCTTTAGGCCGACTATCGGATACTGTTGAAAAGATTGGCAGTAATGTAGAACATGCCTTAGCCAAGAAGAACGGGGAGAATCCTGTCTTTGGTCTTGATGTGGCCACTGAAGGCGATGATAGCAATGTTTTAATTATTAAATACGGCAATCTTGTGACAACTCCAATACAGTGGGCAGGAGTTGATCCTCTAGTAACAGCCGAGAAAGCCTATGAGGAGTTATCAACTTTCTCCGTAGAGGCTGGTTGTGTCGATGGTAATGGTGTTGGTACTAGTGTTGCCCCATCATTAGTGAGAATGGGCATTAAGGCACTACCTATAATGGTCACAAATAAGCCAGATCGAGGCTTAGATATTGGTACGTTCAATAAAATGAGAGATCAGGTTTATTGGCAAGTTCGAGAGTTCTTAAGATCCCCTGATGCTATGCTGCCACCTGATGAGTTATTAAAAGAAGAGTTATTAGCCCCCAGTTATAATACTGATAATGGTTCTATTCAGGTATCTCATAAATTAGAGATGAAATCTATTTTAGGTCGTTCCCCAGATAGACTCGATGCTTTAGCTATGTGTTTAGTTAATGCTAATAAT
>OFRM01000019.1_pt1 | contig 61435 bp, 64 predicted proteins | sample 1543101 | NCBI WGS metagenome assembly OFRM01 (sample SAMN07774223, study PRJEB24372) | wastewater metagenome | isolation source: Exp Tend VB 0WW | collected 2016-02
GAGAGTCAACTGCGCCATTTTTTGGCACAAATGAACTCAGAACATTATACATAGTGAGCGAAAATCATGAGCGAAGTCAGCCTGGAGCGTAGTGGGCACACAGGTGAGGAGATTGAGGAGTTGTTAAAACCCGAGATCGACCCAGAGTTAACAAAGTTACATTCAGAACTTGATGAAGAAGATTTAACAACCGGAGCATTAGAATGAATACATTAATGTGATAAATGTGCGTCTACTGTGATCGTGTTTCTCAAATTTAACTTTGCCAAATATGACTTACAATCAACAGTAATTTTTCTGTCAAATTCGACGCGATCTGATTTCACGCAAAGCCAAAGCCAGATCTGACTGCGAAATAGTTCTGTTGAAAGACTCACCAAATTTCTTCTTACGAGACAGCTTGACATTATTGATCACGCGCTGAACCATCTCTTCTGATGTGCCGCCACCCGGCATCATAAGCACTGATCCCGATTCTTGTGTTTTAGAAACATCATCAGCAACAGCACCTGTTCTTCTAATGAAGCTCTTTATTCTTCGAACGTAACCGTTTTGATGTAATGAATATTTTATATCAGTTTCTTTATCGAGAAGCACGACAGTGCCATTAGCGCGCTGGATTGCAGAAGAAACATCTACTAAACCAGGAATCTGAGGGATGTCAAACACAATTTTTTCAGATATCTGATCATCTTTTTGAGATCCACTCGTTGCGTATAACGGTTGACCTTTTACTGCTTCTCTGATGTGTCGCTTAAGTGTTATGATATTCATGATCGTATCTATCAGAATCAAGAACTGTGTCGCAAGCGAGCCGGGACTTGAGCTCGCTGCTTTCCCTTCAAAGCTCGCACTTCTGGTGTGTTAGCTTCATAAGATCTGCTGTCAGTTGATCCAGAGTCACTAGATTGCTTTAGCTGCCTGTCTATCCTGTCTATGTACCATCTCCTGACAGGGATCGGCAGATCTCTTGCGTCAGAATATGTGAATCCAAGATAGTGCATCAGCAAGAAGATCGGCTCTAGCTGGATGTCTGCTTTATCACTTGACTTTAGGCCAAAGAAACGAGACGCCCAGTGGGATGCTGACCTCTTCAGCTGCGCCGCAGACTTTGCACTCTGAGACTTGTTTTGTGATAAGATCTGGCGAGTGTGTCGCGATGTACGATCTCAGCGCTAGAGAGTCACTAGCTGGCATGTTTCTGACAAAGTCTGCGATCTTCTGTCTGTCTTCTACGCCATCAACAGACAAGATCGCTTCTCGCAGATTGTCTGTTACAGTGTTCTCGATCTGAGCGCCACCGAGAGCTTTCTTTCGAGCTAACTGCTGTTTTGATGAATTTTCTTCTGCTTGACCAGTCAAAAACTTGAAGTGAATGATCTTCTTTGTTCGCGGGAGCACGAATTCAAACCTGTTCTCAAACTCGTTAACAGGGCTGATGTCAAGAAAATTGATCGCACACTGCAGCAAGTCAAACACTCTATCTGACTTTTTGTCGCACTCACTGCACTCGACGCTAGCTTCATATTGCGCGCCGTATCCAGTGATCCTGATCGAGAAAACAAGCGCGTTTCTATCACCAGCGATCATCTGCGCTGGATCGATTGACTTGTCGATCAGGCAGCTCTTGATCAGAGACGTGATAGCTGTTCCGTTTTTGATCAACGCTGGTGACATCAAGATGTCTTCTTCACGCGCAGTCATTGGCTTGATGTGCACCTCTGACACACCGTGCAACGGTGACCCAACAGGGTAGAGCAACCCCTTTGATGGTAATGGCACCGATTCATACGGTATCTCGTCACTCTGTGGACGGCGTGGCTGCGCCTGCTGAACCTGTTGTTGTTGAACTTGTGTGAAGATTGCGTTGTTTTGTCTTGTGTCTGCTGACATGATCAGAGATCCTTATGTTTCATCAATTAGATTGTACAATCTATGTTAGATACGCCGACGGTGTTAGATTTGACACATCGGAGTTAAACAAATAGCGCTGCGTCAAGATATCAATAGATAAATCATGCATGACATTGAATCACTGCTGGATCGATTCGCTTCAGCATATAAAATAAACTGGCGAAGCGGGCAAGAAGAAGCCATAGAGCAGATACTGAGAGCACACGCTGCTGGCGAAAAATGCGTGATCTTGGACGCTCCGACTGGCGCTGGCAAGAGCCTGATCGCTATGGCAAGCGCTTGGTGTCTGTCACAGATCGGAAAAGCTTCATACATCCTCGTGTCTGATCTCGCTCTGCAGCGCCAGTACTCGCAAGATTTCGCAAGACTTGATCTGCAGTGGCCAAGCGTCATGGGTGTGAAGAATTACGAGTGTCACGAGTCTAAGACACCAGTCTCTGTCGGCTGGTGCTCTGGCAATCTTGTGAAGCTTGGCGTGAAGCGCAGAGATCTGCCGTGTTACTCGAAGTGTGGATATTATTCGACAAGAGACGCTGCGCAAAACTCTAATGTCGCTCTGCTGAATTACGCATACTGGCTGATGCAGATGAACTATGTCAACTTGCGCCTAAAGCGAGGCGAGCAGAGCGAGGGATCTTTCTCAATCAGAGACGCTCAGTTCTTTGACGAAGCTCATAAAGTAGACGTGATCGTGCACAGTCACTGCGCAGTGAAACTAGACAGCAGGCTGCACAACGCTATGTCTGTGCTGAAACACGTCGTGCCGCCAAGAGCAAAGAGCAAGACTATAAAGCTGATCAAGAGCATCGCGTCAGAAGACAGACACAAGTGGTTTGACGCTCTGCTAGAGATCGAAGAGCTTCTAGCTAAAATGGAGTCAGCTGCCATGAAGTGGCGACTCGAGCTAGATCCGACTGTCAAAAAATGGGACAGCAAGACGACGCAGATGATGCACGCGTGCTCAGATCTGAGAGACACTCACTGCAAGATAGAAGACTATGTCCAGATCGTGAAACCAAGTCAAGAAGACATCACGCTGACGCCATCAGACGACGGTGTCACGTTCAACACTCTAGACACTAGAGCGCTTGTGAGATTCATGCTCACGCGCAGCACGTCATTTCGAGTCTTCATGAGCGCTACGTGGGGATCTGAAGAGACAGCAAAGAGAGCGATCGGAGCTGATGAAGCAATCATCGTCAGACTCAAGAGTGATTTTGATTTCTCAAAGAGCTCGATGATAGTGTCGCCAAGCGGAGACATGTCATCAAAGAAAAGAGAAGAGTCTCTGCCAGAAGTAGCTAAAGCTATAGACGCGATCGTGAGCGAGCACGCAGGCATGAAAGGCGTCATTCACACAAGCTCATTTGACATCAGAGACAGACTGTTTTCGCTAGTCTCTGATGAGACGCGCAAGAGACTGACGCCATATGACGACTCAAAAAGCAAAGAGACAGCTCTTCACGCTCACCAGACAAAAACTGACAGCGTGTTGATCGGACCTTCTCTAGTAGAAGGGATCAACTTGCCAGACGATCACTGCAGATTCATCATCTTTGCAAAGTGCCCGTTTCCATATCTAGGTGATGACTGGACTGCTAAGAAAGCAGAGCGAGATCGAGCGTGGTATGAATGGAAAACGTCGCTTGCTATCGAGCAGGGATGTGGCAGAGGGATCAGACACGCTGAAGACTGGTGCAACGTGTTTTTCTTAGACTCTGCGTTTGTCAGATTTTTTAAGACGTCAAAGAGCTTCAGTCAGTTATTTCTGCAGAGGATGCAAACGTCTTAGCGAAGAGCTTCAATTTTTGACGTTGCGATGCCGAGTGATTTTTTAAGTTCAGCAGTTAGCTTGCTTTCAATTGCAGCTACGTCATCAAAATATTCGTCATCATTATCAAGCATATGCATCCAATATTCTGCGACATCAGCAACAAAACTGTCTATGAATTGTTCAAGTTCTGTCGGTAACTCAGAATGAGTCATTGCTTCTCTGATTAACTGCTTTAATTGTCCTGTAGAGATCTTCATCTTAATTTTCTTGTGTTAAGAAATCTTTAATCGTGTGAGCTCTGAGCGTGCAAGCGAGCACCGATCTTTTTCAACGTTGCTAGCAGATTCTGGCCACCTTCAACTTCATCCCAACCTGGCATGTCAATGAGCTCTTCAACTGCGTCTGCGATCGATGCGTGCTCAGCGCCCTCACGGCGCAGTCGGCGATTAGTTGGTCTATGAGTGTGACGAGCTTCACGAACTGCTTGACCGATAGCTGATTTCAATTCTCTGACTGTGATCTTCACTGTGAACTCCTGTGTGTCTGTATTATGACGCATGTACGCGTCAGTTATGTTTAACTATTTTCATGTGTGAACAGAGCGCTTAAACACTCGTTATCTTGTCTTTTTTGCAAACTTTTCAAAATAATCTTTTACATTTTCACCGTAACCACGAAGCGCCCACTTCAATGCTAACTTGATCTTATCAGCTTCGCCGCGTAACCAAATTTGTGTATCACCGTCTCCATTGTCACGAAGACGCGTGACTTCTACACCAAACGAAGTCAACTTTTCTTTGATCTTGTCTCTATTTTTGCCAACGATGTCAAAATTAATAGAGTATTGCTGATTTTGTTCAGCTTCTTCATTCATAATCGCTTCTCTGATCAGAGATTTCAACTGTCTTACTGTGATCTGCATTGTGAATTCCTATTCATCTTGTTATATTTGTTTCTACCTATCAAGCAAGCGCTTAAAAGCGCTCATTATCTCGCGCTCTTCATCTCGAAACGCAGAATCGACAAGAAACTTGATAAGATCGATCTTGTATCTAGATCTGTATTCTCTGCCGTCTAGAGCATAAACGATCCATTCTTTTGTCGTCGAATATCCAGAAGCGTATCTTGTTCCGGGAACCATGACTGCTGAACGGATCTCTTTTGGATCGCAGATGTATCCAACTAAACGGCCATCTTTAGCTGTGACAGTTCTCTTTCCAGAAGCGTCAAGAATCTTAGATATTTTCACACTCTTTGCGATCGTCTCAAGAGAAGATCTCATCACTTGATACACGTTCCAGTCTGGATGTGCAGATCTTGTTGCGTCAAACAGATCTCGAAGAGACGTTGAAGACTGAATAGCTTCTATGATAAAAGACTTTAACAGCTGAGTTCTTTTCATTTAACAAATCTTACGTTAAACTATGATGTCTCAAATAGCGCTATGTCTACCGTTACTAACGTTTATTGTTTATTGCTAATTAAATCTACGAAATCTGTGAAACCAAGAGCTCGCCATTCATTGACAAATTTGCTGCCAACTGTCAGAGACACATAATTTTTTCCTTGCATGTTATTCTGTGAATAACACAATTCTTTGCTTGGCACGACAGTCTTATCACTAAAACCCAACATCATCAAAATGTTCTTAAAATCTCTTAACCATTTCACGTCGCCAGCTATCAAACTGCTTTCACGCGTCTTCCAGTGATGTTGATCTGTTGCAAATCCATGATCACTCGTTTCAAAATACACGCGCAGCTCAGCATAAGATCCAGATTTGAATTCGCGACGTTGATCTCGCTTTGTCTGACCAACGCTGAGCCACATGCGCTTAAGCATTGGCGCTCTATCATACTCAGTTGACGTTCTAGCTGCTACAAGACCTGGCCAAAATTCACTACTTTGAAGAACTTCACAGATCAGAGTAGTTAGCAATCTTGCATTACATTCTTGCATGTTTATTTCTCTTTTGCATATTTCTTGAAATATTCACCAACAGACAAGTGACCGCTCTGTCCCTTGAAACCCCAGCGAATAGCTGCTTTCACAGCATCTTCATCGCCAGTCACGCTGACGTACGGCTGACCACCAGAAGTGCCGATTCTGTCTACGTTAAGTTTCAAAGACGACATCTTTTTTCTGACTTTGTCTTTGTCTTCTTCTTCATGTTCAATCTTGATTGAATATTTTTTCTCTTGCAAAAGAGCTTCTCTGATCAATGATTTCAATTCTCTGATTGCAATTTTCATGTCATTCATTTTTCAGATTAGAACTGCATAGCAGCGATGTCAAAGCGCAGTGTGCAGGTGATCTCAACTGGCGTGCCGTCATCATACGTCAGATCGCCAAAATTGATCTCTGTCGGAAACACGCCGACGATGTCCCACAGCTCGATGACTGTGCCGACTGGATCTAGCATCTTCAGTTGTAGATTTCTTTTATAGAAGTCTGCGTAGCCAGCTCGACCTGAGACGTTGTCATAAACTAAGCGCAACCACTCTACCATCTGCTGAGCGCCAGATGGAGCGATCGGATCGTGCATCGTGATCGGTAGTGGATTCCATTTTGTCTTACCAGCGAGATAGCGAGTGCTGTTGATCCACGGTATCTCAACTTCTTCAGTGTTCGCAGTCGGTCTAGCAGTTGACTTCAGCAAAAATGCATCAACGCCCTCGATTGCAATGATCCAGCGATTCTTTCGCTTTGGCTCGAATTGGTTAGCCAGCATCGATGTAACGTCAAGTGTCTCAATAGGCATTGTAACAATTTCCTTTGATCATAATGTCATGTTTAGTTGCAACAGCATATCATAACATTAAATGGAAAATGATATCGCTGGCGCTTCAGACAATCAGACTGTAATTATTCACAGGCAGTCGAATTCTCTATCACAATGTCCAGCGTGTGAATTCAAAGCAAAAAGAGAATCAAGCGTGTTAAAGCACATCAGTCTGACACACGCAGCAGATCCGATCGATCTGTATGTCAAGCACGTGTTGCAGCTGACAGCTAGACCGCTATGCGCTTGTGGCTGTGGAGTGGAGACAAATTGGATCAGCTTGCGGCGCGGATTCAGCAATTGCTTGCAGGGACACAACGCAAAACGTGCGTGCGTGTCAGCAGAGACAGCAGTCAAACGTAAAATCGCGTTGCGAGATCACTACAAGACACACAGCAGTTGGTCTAAAGGTTTGACAAAAGAGAGTGACAAGCGCGTCGCAGAGCGCAGCGCTGCGACGTCTGCTGGTCAGTTAAAGAGATTTGCAAGCGGAGCGACAGCGTGGTCTAAAGGTTTGACAAAGCACAGTGATGAACGAATCGCTGCCATGGCTGAATCATCAGCTGCGCAGTTTAGAAACGGTGAGCGCGTGCCGCTGATGAAAGGCTTGTCAAAAGAGACTGACGAGAAGATCGCTGCGATGGCAGCAAAAGTCTCAGCGACACATAGAGACAAAGCGTTGCGCTCGCGCTTAGACTCGCAGAAAAGACGCTCAGCAGAAGAGATCAGATCACTGATAGAGACTGACAGCGATCTGATCATCACTGCAGGTTTAGACGAATACACAAATGAGAACAAGAGCGAGTTGACTGTCAAATGCACAGCTGGTCACGTCTCAAAAGAGATCGCTGTTCGACTCTATAGTGGCAGGTGCAAAATCTGCCACCCACTCGGCTCTAAAGGTCAGACTGATCTGTTTAGATTTGTGAAATCTGTGGCACAAGACGCAGTGAACTGTGACAGAGAACAATTGCGAGGAAAAGAGATTGACATATTCATATCGTCAAAAAAGTTTGGATTAGAATACAATGGTCTGTACTGGCACAGCTCAGAGCAAAAATCTCACTCCTATCATGAAGACAAGCGCAAGCTGTGTGAAAACGCTGACATCAAGCTGTTTCAGATCTTTGATGATGAATGGCGAGACAAGCGAGCGATCGTCGAGTCAATGATCAGACACAGACTCAGAGCTGCTAAAACAAGGCTCTTCGCTCGTGACTGCGAGATCATTCAAATTAGCGTCAGTGACAGGCGCAGCTTTTTTAACAGCAATCACTTAGACGGTGACTGCTCAGCGATGATATCGTTTGGGCTGCAGCACAGAGAGATGGGTGTCGTAGCAGTCATGTCTCTTCGCAGACCATTTCACGCAAGAAAAGCAGCGGAGTCAATAGAGATCGCTCGCTGGTCATGCGCTCTTGACACGTGTGTGATAGGTGGGCTTGGAAAACTGCTTAACGCTGCGAAGCAGATAGCGACTGCTTTGAGCGCAAGAAAACTGCTCACGTACTGCGATCTGAGACATGGTGACGGGCGAGGATATGAAGCTGTCGGTTTCAAAAAAATCTCTGTCACTCCACCGAGATTCTGGTGGACTGACGGACAGAAGCGATACGATCGCTTCAGATTCAGAGCTGACAAGAGACGTAAGATGACAGAGAAAGAAGTCGCTACAGAAGCGAATGTCTTAAAGATATATGGATGCGGGAACGCTGTTTATGAAATGACACTATGATGATAAGAAAACATCATCTATATTTGTTGTATGTTGATCTTACACCAAGATATCTTTTGACAGCTGCATAAGAAACTTTGATCTCAACTGTCACGCCGTCTTTAGTGTTAACAAGAGACCAGTCTGCATCGAGCTTGTCTCGCCACTGATCAAACCACTGCTCTATCTCGTCTTCAGATGGTAATTCTATTGGAACGAAAAACAGCTTGTTCTGCTTAGCATCTGCCCAATATTCAGTTATCGTGATGTAATCGTCACGATCAAACATGTCTTTGTGAAAAACATCAACCCAGCTGTCGCGAATTCGCTCAACTAAACGTGTAAGATATCCAACTTTTGCAGTGTATTCTTTAGAATCAATATCAACATATCTCTGTGCAATTTCATCTTCATCGCGCAAATCAGACTCTGGAAATGCTTCAGCGATCTTTTTAGAAAAAGATGCTTTCTTTGATCAGCTGTTTAATAGCAATTTGCTCATGTTTCTTTCAAGATATTTGTCTGATTTGCAGATCTCTAAAATCGCGCTCTGAGATCATCGGTGTCTATGTCATCGGACTCATCTTCATGATCAACTTCGTCATCGATATCATCGCTATATAACTCTTCATCAAACTCGTCATCTTCTGAATCTAAGAACGCTCGATCATAGAAATCTGATTCATCATCGCTGAATTCTTCATCAAGATCAACGTCATGACTCTCTGCAAAATCTTCATCGTCATCATAAAGATCGTCTTGATCTCTGATCATCTCTGACAAGGCACCTCTTAGTGTCATCATGTTATTCAACACCGTTATATCTGCGTCTAAGACGTTTTACTTCAGCGAACACAAGATCATTAATCTCTTTTGCAATCTTTGATCTTGTTTTTTCAAGCTCAAACGACAGTTCATCATCGATGATCGCTCCGTAAGCTACAGCGTCATCGATGAAAAATTCTACGATCTCACCAGAGAATCGTCGACACATCTTTTCAACATCTGTAACGTCAGCAGTCTCTGACTCTAGCGCTTCTCTGATCAACGTTCTTAATCTGTTTCTTGTCATCAAATTTATTGCCTCTGCTCTAGATTAGATATCACTGCGTGATCGATAGACTTTCATGACATGCATTTATCAGATATTAATATCGTTTAACAGCCCACAGAATCATCACTGTGACTGCCGTCTAGACTGCTTGATAGACCAATATCAGTGTCAACGTGATCACTCTAGAGACACACTGTTAAATCAAGCAGCTGATTTCACCACAGTCTCCATTTGATCATCAGCTGCTTGATGATGTCTTCGATCATCTCTTCAAGATCAGTCTTGATCTCTTCTATCACGACGTTCATCGTGCGAGTGACAATGTCTTTCGTCAGCCCGCTGCGATTTCCTGGTGTGTACAGATCGTCTCTGTCAGCCATCCTGTTGACGATAGCTTCTCTGAAGCGTCGCTCTTTCATGCGCTTCTTCAGATAATCTGCGATAAAATATCCAAGACTTCTGTCAATGTGCACGTTTTTGACGCGCTCATGTGGCGCAGCTGGTTCTTCAACTGGCCCGCGAGTTTCACTGAGACGAGCGACACGCAGCTCTTCTGCGACGATCTGCTTAAGTTTCATTTCATTCATGTGAATTGTTTCTATTTAACTTGACGCAGATTATGAAATCTTAAATTTAAGATCACTTGATTCCATTATTTGTCACAGTGAAATCAAGAGACACAAATTCTGTAGATTTCACTGGTGCTAACAAGATCTTGCCGCGCACAGTGTTGTTCTCAATGTCTGCTTGAGTCGTAGTCGTAGAGTCAACGATGACGCGATAGCCGTTGAGTCCGCGCTCTTTCTGGATCTGCTGCAGCTGCGGATTCACGACTGACGTGAACTTCGCGAGCGTTGACTCGCGATTCGGTTCAAACAGTATTGACATGACAGCTTTTCTTACGATTCGTCTGATCGTGATCAAGAGTCGTCTCACGTTGATCCTGTCAAGAGCTGAATTTGCGCGAGTGTACATAGTCTTCTGACCCCACACGACCGCGCCGCTTCTTCGTGAGATGCCGCCAGATTCTGGGCTAGCGAACGAGATGATCGGGTTCAGAGCTGCGTCATACAGAGTGTTGATCTGCTCTTGCGACAAGATCACTCTTGGCTCTACACCGTCGATCACAGCACCGCGAGTCAGACCAGCTGGCGCGAGCCACTGCTTGCCGATCGAATCATTTAGCGAGATCGCTGCGAGAGCTGCGACAGTGCCAGGAGCGACAACGTTTGTCTTCGTTGTCGGATCGCGCATTATGACATCTGGGAAATACGCGGCTGCGAAGCTTGTGTTCAGCGATCTTGCGACAAACTCTTGCGCTGTGAACACAGGGCTCGGAGGCGTCGATGACGCCGCGCTCACGACTGTGTCTGTTGAATCATACAAGACTGGATCGACAAGCAACAGAGCGTCGACTCTGTCTTCAACAGCGCTGATCGCTGTGTCAATCACTGTTGGTTGCCTGATGCCAGGGATCGCTACGACTTGGACGTCAGCTTCTAGAGTGTTTTTGATCACACCTATAGCTTTTGTGTACGAAACAACTGACGGACCAGACGTCGTCCCGCGCAGAGTTGACGCGATGTCAGCTTTGACAGCGTCATCTGTGATGTTTGACTCGTCTGCGTTAAACGTGTTCACGCCGTCAAAACCGCCCTGCAAGATCGTTGTGAACTTCACAAATCTTCTGTTTGCGTTTGTGATGTCGTCTGGTGTCAGAGCGCGAGTCTTAGCAGAATCATCAGCGCTGATCGCGCCATTTCTGACATAGACTGCGTTGATCCAAGAGTCAGAGTCAGCAAGAGCGTTTGAACCCGTCACGACTTTGATGTTGCTGAGCGAGAATGCGTTATGACAGAATCTATCAGCGTCAATGATGCCGTTTTCAGCTGTGTCAATGTCACCGACTGTCTCTGATCCGACGCTAAAGTTCAGATACGATGTCATGTGCGTCGGGAAGTGCAGAGCGTACGCTGAGACTGTGTCATTCTTTAGAAGTGACGCATTCATGTTTGTCAGATCTGCGACGTGCTCAAACTGGACACCCCAATAAAGAGTCGAATCAACTTGCGCTCTAGAACCAGATCCGACTGTGATCGATCGTCTATAAGGTAGCGGCGGTTCAACAACTCTCTTGATGTTTCCAGCAGCAGACAGCTGTGTTGTGCTGACACTCTGCATCGGAGCAGAGCCAGACGTCACAACATGATCTGGACCTCTGAACCCAAACGGAACAGCTGATGGATCGATAGAGCCGTCATCGACAGCTGCTGACACTTCAACTCTGATCTTAGCTGAGACGTTATCATAAGAGCCGTCTTCGACGATTCTCTGATCTACGAGCGCCGCATCAAAATCATAGAACTTGTTCTTGTCGCCGATTATGCGTGAGATATATCTCTCTGAAGTCGGATCGATGTTCACGCCTCTGAATTGCTCGATGACAACAGGTTCGGAATCGCGATCAAAGAAATCACGAACGACGACATCAAACGAGCAATATCTGTTCGCTGTGTCAGTTGACAGAGCGATATTCTCAATTGAGATCTTCAGCGGCTGATTGCTAACGCCAGCTGATCGAGCGTGAAATCTAAACAGATCTCTAGTTGAGCCACCGAGGCGCTGAGACGTGATCCAGGGCGTGTGAGCATAACTGAATCTGTCTTCCCAATTTTCATAGTCAGGTATCGTTGACGTGCCAGTGTCTCTGCCGATAGAAGACGTCAGCAAGAAAGCTGAGTTCTCTGTGCCAGTTCTAGCAGTCAGCGTTGCATTCGCGCCAGACGTAGCGTAAAGCAGACCTGCACCAGTGACGACAGCGAGCGATGGGTGCACGTCCCAGTGCGCGTACAGATAGTGACCAGCTTGCTGCAGCTTTAGCGGATCTGTGTTAAACACGCTCGCAAAATAATTTGGAGCAAGCATGTCAAATGACGCAGTCAGAACGTTTGGATAGCGAGCGTCAGCGCCCTTGTGTCCGTTGAGGAGCATGACGAATTCTTGCTTCGCAGTTCCAGCGTCACTGAGCACAACAGCTCCAACACCAGAACCCGTAGCAGTTGACGGTGCTGCGATGAAATCTGCTAGAGGCTGCCCGTTGACACCATCAGCTGAAGAAGACAGTCTAGGTATGACACCTGATGCAGCGAACAAGACACCACGCAAGATCGGGACTGCAGTGTTAGATCCTGGAGTTACAGATCCAGCACCTTGTAAGCCTGCAGCGCTAAACACAGTTGAGCCAGCAGACTCTGACATGAAGCATCCAAGAAACAGAGTTCTGCCAGCTGCGCCATTTGCGTTTGCATATGGATTCGCGCTCAGCTCTGCAGCTGAACCGCTCGGTTGATTCTCACCAACGACATAACCAGCTGCAACGACGCGTCCAGGTTTCGTAGACGTGTCTCTCTGCAGACCAGATCCAGCGCCAAGGACTCTGAGATAAGTCAGAGCTTTCGCTGTGCTAAGCCACTGATAAGCTGCTAGCGGTCCAGCTTTCTTTCCGTCAGTCGGGCCAAAGATGCTAAACAGCTCGTCTTTGTCTGCGACTGTCACTGGCACAAACGCTGGCCCTGAAGTCGCTGTTCCGATGATCCCTGCTGGGACGCCGATTGGAGATCTGCGCGCAGCGCCTGTGTTGTCAAATTCACGTGTAGAGACGCGCGGTCCACCAAATTTCATTGTCGCCATTTATTTATTCACTTTCAAATTAATCAACAATTGATTTGTTAAGCATCATATTTGCGTGATGCGCGATATTTTTGTTTCGCAGCATACGTCTTATTGAAGACATTTGTTTGAAATGTTTCAGCACTCGATGATTCTGTTTCTTTCGCTGACATAGCATTTTCAATAAGTTCATCTGCGAGACCGTCAATCAATTTATTCATACCAACAACAAGTTTTTTATGAAGATTCTCATTGTCTCTAAAATCAAATTCAAACACATATTCTCCATACTCTTGATCATTTTCAAATTCTGATGCAATATCTGCCATTTTTGACATGATTTGATCAGCACACATATTCACAGTATGTCTTATGTGCTTAGAAAACCCATCAGCTAGATTGCGATGTGTTATCTCTTCTGAGACTGTTTCTTTAAGCATACGCTTAAATTGTAACATAGAAATTTTCATATATATCACCTTTGATAACTATACAAATGTCACGCCGCTGCGAGTGACCACGAAGTCGATCACGACGTATTCAATAGATCTTGTCGGGACGACTGCGATAGCGCAGTTCATCTTGTTAAGATCAACGTCGTCTTGCGTGTTATTTGTCTCATCGATCTTGACGATGAAGTTTTCGATACCTGACTGCGCTTTGACGAAACCGAGTTTTTCTTCGATCGTCTTCTTCAGTCTGGCGCGAGTCTCAACGTCATTCTGTTCAAACATCACTGACAACGCAGCTTTGACGACTTGGCGCTTCACTTCAACAAGCATCCTGCGCACGTTTACGCGATCGAGTGACGATCTCTTCATCTGAAGAGTTTTCTGACCAGTGATCGCCCAGCCGAGGTCTGGTGACTGCGAGATCGGGTTGATCCTGACGTCACTCAGCTTGTCGCGATCAGTTTCTGACATCCTGATTGCAGAGTTTGTGACAATTGGAAGAGCTGCTCTGTTGTAGCCAGCAGGCGCAAACCATGGGAACGCTACTTTGTCATTTGTCGCAAGCACACCAAGCACTGCGACAGTAGCTGGAACGCGTGATGCGATGTCAAGATCGTCTTTCACAAAGACGTCTGGGAAATATGCAGCTGCGTAGCTGTTGTCGATCGCTCTTGACGCGAACATTGAAGAAGTCTTATCAACGCTCTGTCTTTGTGTAGAAGATGCATACAGACGCGTGCCGTCACTGGAGTACGCAGGGATGTCAAATACACAAAACAGAGCAGTGTTTGTCTTCGCGTTTTGCGCTGCGTAATCGATGACATACGGTTCTCTTATGCCAGGGATCGCCAGAACGTTTGCGTCAACTGAGACAGGGTCTGTCGCGATATCGATCGCATATCTCATTGAGACAACGACGCCGTTAGTCGTGCCAGAGCCAGCCTGTGAAGCAGAGAAACCAGTCGGAATGTAACCAGATGATGCGCCACCGCCAGCGTCAAATGATGACGCTTTATCACTCATCACAGCTTCTTCTGTGTCCATCACATTCAGACCGTCAAACCCGCCGACCAACATCGTCGTAAATTTTGCAAAATTTGAAAATCTGTTAAACAGTTGAGCAGTAGCTGTCGTCAGCAGAGTGCCAAGAGTGATTCGCTTTCCCAGCGTCGGATCTGTGATGCGTAGATCTGTCGGATCTGTTTTTGCGTCGCGCCAGTAAGCTGCTTCAAGCATGTGAACGTCAGCTGAAGCTGTGACGTCAGCAATCGCGCTGTTTGACAAAGCTACATTAGCTAGCGTAAACTTGTTGTTGCAGAACTGATCAGCGCCAGAGCCAGTGACAAGAACGTCAAGCTTAGAGATGCCCATGAATCTTGTCACAGCTTCGATCATCTTGTTGGGTTCTGACGTGATGTTAACATTATATGGAGAGTTGTTTCTCTCAAATTTCACGCCCCAAGTCAGCAGAGGCAGGACAGTCTCTGTCGCTGCTGGCTGACCGAGCCACGCAGGTGAAGTCGGAGCGAGGCCGCGAGTGATCTTGTGCCTGAACGGGATCGGCGGCACGATAGAGCCTGATAAAGCGGCGCCGACTGAAGAACTGAGATAGCCTGTGATTCTTTTCGCTGCAGAGCTTGGTGACGAGTCAGACAGCGAGTCTGTTGTCTTCAGGACGCTGACGCCTCTGAACCCAAACGGCAGAGATTTTTTCGGGATCACACCAGACTCAACAGCGTCACTCATCACGATCCTGATGCGCTGCGAAACGTTTTCATACTTGCCAGACACTGCTAGTCGGCGCTCTGAAGACAGAGTCGAGTCAAAATTCATGCTCACTTTTCGATCACCGATCAGTTTAGCAACGTATCGATCTGAAGTCGGATCTAGCGAACATCTTGAAAACTGCTCTAACACGCGTGGATCTGCGTCAGTGTCATCCCACGTCCTGACTTGGATCGTGAAAAATCCAAAGGGATTTGAATCATCAGTTGAAGCTTGCAAATCTCTGATCGTGATCTTGTACGCTGTGTTTGCGTTAGCGCCGTCATCAACAGACTCGATCTTGAAGAGATCATACTCTACGCCACCGAATGGCTGTGAGACGAACCAGGTCGTCGACGGAGTCTTGAATCTCGTGTCAAACGCGCCAAAAGCTCTTCGAAATGACAACGAAGCTTCTGCAGCGTTTGCAGCAGTGTTAGCAGAACCAGAGACGACGCCAACAGTAGAAGCAGAAGCTAACTCAGCGTCAACAGCGAAATCAGCCCACAAGACGTGCTGCTCAGTAGAGAACTTCGCTGGATTTGTGTTTAGCAACTTTCCGACATAGTTCTGTGATGTCGGATCGAGTGATGCGCTGTAGACGCGCAGTCCCGCCATGCCGTCTGCAGATCCGAAATTTGCGCCGTCTGAGCTAGAAATGATCAACTTAAACGAGCCAGTCTTGACAAGACACACGTCATCTGGGTACGCTGAGAACGCTGATGACACAGATTCATCGCCGTCAAGAACCATGACTCTGCTGCCAGAAGCAGTGAAGATCATAGCTCTCACAAGATTGACTGCGCCAGAAGATGTCGTGAATGACGCGCAGCGCGTGAACAGAGGATAGTCTGCCGCTTCTGCAGCTTGCAACGTGTGTTGAGCTACTAGAAACTGCACGCAGCCAGCGTGACGACTGTAACCGTCGTTTGGAGCTGTCACGCCCTCAAGCTTGAAACCAGCGTTTCTGACTCGATCTGTCGTCTGAGTCGTCGCGATGTCAGTCGCTGAAGAGTTCGCGCCAGCGCCGAGCAGTCTGATAAACGTCAGAGCTGAAGAGTTTTTCAGATACTCTCTAGCTGCGAAAGTCGCGGGATACTTCTTATTCAAGTCACCAAATCTGCTCACAAAATCGTCGCTGTTAGCGACAGTGACTGGGACGTACGCAGGTCCGCGAACAGACGCGCCGATCAGTACAGCTGGCGTTCCAGACGGACCAGCTGGTGTGACTACAGAGAGATCTGTCTCTGTGCTGTAAAAGTTTGCTGCTTTGTATGTCTTTTCCAAAAGATTACTCTCCGAATCTCAAAATAGATATGTAAATCTCAACGATTAGCTCACCGCTAGTTCAAAGTCAGAGATCGACAAACCATCATAAGCTGTCTCGCCGACTGCAGAGTTGACTGACCTCGACCTGACGTACCGATCGTCAATTTTTGCTATCGTGATCTTTCGATCACGATTATATCGCGGCAATTTTTCTCCTCGCTTATAGCGATAGAGCGCAGGGTCTCTCTGCCACGTCTTTCCAACGCGTCCCTCAAAAGTTTCGCGCTTGTCTTGCCGTCTAGTCTGAGCGACGCTGAGCGGAAGTGTCGGATCGTCTGATCCTAAAAACGGCGCAGCGACAGTGCTGTCTGAATTCTCGTGAACTTCTGGCACTTCAAACATGACGTCTGGTGACGACAGAACAGATCTGACTGACTGCGGCGCTCCAGGAAGATCTGGTGCGATCAGATATGTTGGCACTCTTATCTGCATGCTGCTCTTTATCAATCTCTCATCATCGCCGACAGAGTCTGCGTTTGACTCGTTTGAGATCCCGTCGCCCTCAACGTAAGCCACAAACCAATAGCCTTTTGGAGACGTAAGTTTATACGCTCTGTCAAGCGGCAGATAATTTGCGATCATGCGCTCGACTAGCTGATTCATGTGAACAGTGTACGCAGTCCAGATCTTTATGTCGTATTTTATCGTCACAAACTGCGGCGCTGGGATCGTCGTGATCTCGTGAATGGATCGCGTGACATCACCGCGCATGAGCCCGCCTGCAGCGACGTTTCTGTCTATTGACACAAGATCGCCAGTCTCTTTTCGCGTCAGTTGCGCTGCTGTGCGCGGCGAGCGCCACAGCTGATTATTTTTCGCAGCTCTGTTGATTAGACGCTGATAAGAAGCGTCACGATCTTTAGACAGCGATCGCTTGATGACAAGCTTGCCTGTGTGCTGGTTTATCCCGCGGCCGCAGACGTCTTCATTCATGTCTTGACTGACACCAGTCCTGACTATAGCGATCAGCGGCAATATCAGAGACCCGTTAGAATCACGCAGACCAGTTCCCTTTTTGACCTGGTTCCAGCGCTCTCCAGCTGCAAAGATGACCCTCGCGTTAGTGGTGCCAGTGGTGTCAGTGACTGTGAGTCCGAAGTCACTCGTGAAGGCGCGGTGAACAGCTGTGTCTACGTCTTCGATAGTGCACGCAGGTATCTTTCCAGTAGCGACTGCTCCGTTATATCCGCCCGCTGCGCCTGTCTGCTGTCTAGTGACTGTCATGATTTATCACTCATCATAAAAACTTTGCGCAGCGCCAGAAACTGTTCCCTTTGAAGAGATCTGTCTCTGACCAGTTAGCGGTCTGTCAAGCACGCCGTTCTGCTGCAGAGCGCGCGAGTCGTTAGTCTCACCCAAGATGTTCTCTGAGTAACCGCGCTGCTGAACAAACAGTTTCTGCTCAGCGTTCGGATCTGAGTGCTCTTGACTCGTCGGACCGTGCACGACTCTCTGATCGATTAGCGTAGATCGAGCGCGGATGCCGTTGATCACGTACCCGTCTGGGTGCTCGATCTGACCATACATCGGTTTGATCAGATTGACGCTCGTGATCTCATAAAACACTTTGCCTCTAGAGAAAAAATCACCAGCTTTTAGTGAGATGTTTTTGTCAACGAGATCTTTGTGCTGCACATACACCTGTATCTTTGCGACGCTGTCAAGACTGAACATATCATTGTTCGTCTCCCACTGCGGAGCGTCAGACAGAACTTCTATCTCGATCGGATCATCAAAGACTTTTTTTACAGCTTCACCATAGACGTCTGAAGCGCTTGTGCGTGACTCAGATATCGCATAATAAAATATCGTCTGATCATTGACGTCTTTGATCAGTTCTTTTGTTATGTCGCTGAAAAAATCATACTCTCGCGGAGTGACAAACAGTCTAGCCATCGATCACCCAATCCATATCATCTTTGGTATCGGAATGTATTTCAGCTGCTTCGCCATGTTTTCAGCTAACTGCGCTTGAATTTCAGCGAGCTTGTCACGAGTCAGCGAGCTGAGAAACTCTAGCATCTGAGTGATCAGTTTCTCTTTGTCTTCGCGAGCTTGTGTGACAAGCGCGTCTCCGTTAAGTCTCACTTCAGAATTCGGTATCGGGATCGACTCAAATTTTGATCTGATCAGACCGAGAAGCTCTCTGCATAGAGCGAAGCAGTAATCTCTGATCCACTGTCGACCTGGAGAGTTTATGTCTTTGTAGCGCAGATTTCCGTATGGAGCGTTTGACGGACCAGTTACACCACCCATAGAATCGTCGTTGTAAGATCCTGACACATATGAAGGCTTCGTCGGATCTGACGGCGGCGCTACTCTTATGTAGAGATGCCCAGTCATGTATGAATTGTTTGGCATCGGATAGATGCGCAATTTTGTGCCAGTGATCTCATAGCTGTACTGAGAGCGCCGCACTCTGAAAGCTTCTTCTAGCATGCCTCTGCGCAGCACGTCTTCAAACACTGGCAGCACGTAGAACACAGTGCTGTTCACATATGATTCATAGTTAAAATTTGTCGCTAAAAAGTTTGTGACGTTGCTTGCGTTGAGCAGAAACTGCTGAGCAGCGAGCGGTTCAAAGTGCATGACGTCCATGACGCGCAGCTTGCCACGAGAACCTGACGGCAGAGTCTCGATCAGCAAGCTGCCACTCACATCTGCTGACATGAGCTCTGAATAGATGTCGTAATCTTGCTTGCCAGTGACAAGATCAAAATAGCCCAGCTTCAGATTGTACGAACCGCCATAACCACCAGCAGCAGAGTATGCTTCTGACATCCTGCCAAGAAAATCGAGCGTGTTTCTGACATAAGTCGTTGACAGATCTACGCTGCCGTTAGAACCAGTCGGAGTGCCCAACACGACAACAAGCTCAGACTTGATGCGTGATTCATTGATCAGACGCGAGTATTCTAAAACTGCTTCTTCAAAGCAAGCCCAGATCTGCTTCTTTGTCAGCTCAACGCTGAGCACGTCATCACCGAGCTTACGCTTGACAAAGACAACTATGTTATCAGCTTCTGCTTGAAACTGAGTGTCAGCGTCAAAGATGCCAAACGGCGTCGGGCTTGATGTAGAAGCAAAATTAGTCAATCTGTCTCCGTGTGATTATGCAAATCATCAGCGAATCTTCATCCAAAAGATCATGCTTCTGCCACTGCCGTCTGAAACGATCGTTGCTGACGCATAAGTCGGACCAGCTGGAACCATTGCTTGAACGTTTATGTTCGTCGCAGCCGTTACTGTGATGTCTGCTGTTATCGGTATCGTAGCGCCTGCAATCACTGATGAAGCTGAATAGGAACTGATTCTTTCTGTGTTTGTGATAGCAGAAGTGCCATTGTGAAATCTCACAGTTATGTTGCCAGTCGACACTGTCACCTGTAGCTGCGCTCTTATTTCAGCTACGACTCTCCACGTGCCGGCTGATGGAAGAGCAGCAGTCAGACCAACGTTAGCAAACGTGGTCGTCACGTTATAGCTGCTCGGTGATAATTCTGCGCTTCCTGTGTTGCTTGTCACAACGTTTTGCATCGAAGGAGCAGAACCAGAGCCATTGCTCGTCAGAATCTGACCAACTGATCCAGTAGAAATCTCGCCGATCGCTGTAGTGCTAGTCGCTACTGGGATCGAATACTGTGTCCAAGATGTCTTGCCAGTTCCACCAGAGACTACAGAAACTGTCGATCCCGCTGGAAACAGAGTTGTTGGGATCGTCGTAGAGCCAGAGATCACTTGACCATACTGGTCGACTTTCACAAACGCATAATTTCCGGGTGTCATTGACACTGTAGAGCCAGATGTCACGCGCCCATACTGATCTACAGTCGCGACAGTGCACGTGCTAGCTGACACAACAGTAGCAAGCTCAACGCTTGTTAGCCGATTCACAGTGTCATCTGTTACTGTGAATCTAGGAGTAAAGCTTAAAACAGATCTTTGAAAGAGATTGGTCGTGCCAGACGCGATAAAACCATATGCACCACTAGTCGCGACGAGCGGCACATCTATGTGCTGCGGTCGTAAAAACGGATATGTCTTGCGTCTTCTAGATGCGTCATTCAACATGCTGCTTGTAAATAGCAGCGTGTCTTATCTTGAATAGAAGTCTTCTTAGGTGTAAACTGCAATCGAACCAGACGATGTGCTCAAACACCAAGACACGCCGCTCGATCTGAATGATGCAGCGCCAGCTGTTGGGATGATCGCGACACTGCCGCGAGTCGTGCCGTTAGCGAGAACGAATGTCTTGCCAGCATACGCGCCAGACAGAAGAACTTGATTAGTGCCGATCTCTGACACAGACAACACAGCGTCAGGATACAGCGCTGGATTTGGAACTGTGAACATTGACCCTGAGCCTGCAGCGCCTGTGACCCAATAAAATCCCGGCGTTGTGGCTGTGTATGCGCTCGCTGTGTTTGTGCTGAACGGAGCTGCGCCAACAAGCACTCGCTGCGGAACTTCAACAACAAACGAAGATTGCGTCGAAGGTTCTGAAACTGCACCAGCTTGAGTAATTCTAGTAGTTGTTCCCAAAGTTATCCCTCAAAATTTACAATGCAGATCATTTATAAATCTGCGCGTTCAAACATTATTTATCTGTGCATTGAGACATAACGTCATGTTATTTCTAAAATCATCATCGCTGCTTCGTGACCAGAAACAGCTCCGCCGAGTGGGTTCCACGAATCTGATTCACCGATAAACTTTATCTCAGCACCAGAGTTTTCTAACTCTGTCACAAATCTCTTGACTCCAGCAGAGACAAGACCATAATCATGAAAGATGATGATCGAAAGACCTGGTGTGAGCTTGCTTTTAATGACTGCGAAGTCATCTGACACGCTGTCATATGAATGATCTGCGTCTATCAGAATGACGTCCCATCGATCTTTTTGAACTGATCTAGCTGTGCCAGTGAAAAATTCGCAATTGCTCACTGCGTTATTCTTAGCTGTCGCGATTCGCTGCTCATCTATGTCAATGCCACAGCACCGCTTAAAATGCTCAGACACAGACACAGTAGTGTATCCCACATCACAACCCAACTCAAGATAATTCTTATTTTCACCACCAAATGATGCTATCTGTTCTCGCAATTTAGACGTGATTGTCGTCTTATATGTGTGCTTGTCTGGAAATGTTTTCATGACATCTATGATACAGATCGCATGTTTGCTTTTACAGTGAGATCATCTTGCGTTTGTTTGATTTTGATCGATGTTTGACGAGTCAGTCTTCGATCTCTATGACTTTGTCATCAAGATCGCTGTATGGTGCAGCGCCAGCTACGCCACCAAGCATCTCGTCAACGCTGTCTTCGCAGACGCGCTCATGATGACGCGAATGGTCATGAGTTGAAACGATTTCACGAATCAGTTGCTTAAGAAGCACAGCTGACTTTGAATCTGACATCAGATCACTGACTCAGAGTCTCGACTAATCTGAAGAAGCGTCTGATCAGTTTGTACACGCTGATCTGCTTGCGCGCGAATTCATCATTCAATTGATCGATATATTCTTGTTCAAGTTCATCATCAATAGCGTTTCTTAAATCGGCATCGATGTGTGAACAATCGCGCATTTTATTGATGATGTTATCAATTATCGAAGTAACAGTCGCGGAGTTTGACTTGATCGACTTAGCAATCATCTCTAAGTGAGATCTGAAATGCAGCTCATCAGCGTCACTGTTCCACGCGCTAGTCATCATGTCATCAGCTTTTGCAAATGATGTCTGACTCGCGTTTCGCGTAAACAGCTATTGAAACAGCTTCTCTGATTAAAGACGTTAGTTGTCTTTGGTGAGATTTCATAACATTAAATATCAAATAAATCTGATTAGAGTTCTAAACAAATTATTTGACTTGTTCAGCGCTATCAGTCGTTAGAAACGATCTATTCAAGTCTTGCAAGCATTTTTTCTAATTTTAGAATATCTTTTTCTTGTTGTCTCTCTATGCGACCATATTCAGGATCTTCATCATCCATAGTCTGAAGCTCATACGCAGCGTTACTCATAGCGCCACTGAGATCATCTATGCTGTTGACAAGTTTTGATGCTTTTGGATTTTTCTTTAAAAGAAAATCAAAGATCGTTTCCATGACATCTTCATCATATTCTTTATCGCCAATCGCAACATTCATGATTGTCTCTTTCATCTTCGTGATGTCACCGACATTGGCACGTTTTGCCGCTTTCGCACGATCTTTCAATGCATTTTGCGCATTTCTGATCAGATCATTAAGTTCTTGGTCTGTCATATCATCAAAGCGCGTTTGAAACGATGCTTCTTTGATCAATGTTGTCAGTTGTCTTGGTGAGATTTTCATAAATTTCTCCATAGATTAAATATCAAACAATCTGATTTATCATAAAATCACATAAATTTCTCCCATGTGATTATGATCTCTCTTCTGCTGTTCGTCTTCCCGAGAGCGCGAGAAAAGTGATCTGCGTGCATCTTTAGTTCGCTGTCACGCTCAGGCGTGCGTCTCATAGAGACACAATTTTCTCTGACGTTATCTGCAAAAACATCGACTAGATCTAACGGTAGGTGCAGCGCAAGTTTCCCACCGATTTTTAAGACTCGCTCAGCGCTCATGAGCGTCGGGACGACATATCCCTTCACCCACGTCTCTATCGTCGGGTGATCTCGCCAGCACTGTCCAGGTTCGTCAAAATACTTCTCTCTGTCAAAGAACGGTGGCGACGTAAACACTGCATCACACGACTCAGACTCTGGGCACCACAGCTCGCTGCCAGCTTTTGTGACAGTGATCTTCAGATCTGGCGATATCTTTTTCAGATCTGACGCTAGATTTTCATTATCAGCGTGAGTCATCGCTGCGGGCTCGTTCGCGAGATATTCTCCACGTGGATATGTTGCAGCAAATCCAAACATCCTAGCGCCAAAACCAGCAGACGGGTCCCAGACAGCTGGTCGCTCTAGATCACCCAACAGAGATCTCCAGACGTGTGCAGCCCAAGCTGGTTTGAACCACGAAACAGCTTTTCGCTGAACGACACAACCACGCCTGATCTGCTTCGGCGATATGTCAAACATCTCATTAGACTGAATCTTTTTCCCGTCGAGCTCGTATTCATACATGATCGAGTCATTCAGACCGATGCGATAAGCAAGTACGCTTGTCAAAGCTCTCTCACTTAGACATGACTCTGCTGGACCTTTCGACACGTGCCAGAATGACTTGAATTTGCTCTGGAGCAGAGCAGAACCCGCGTTTATCTTCAAATCAGCTGCGTGAGTCAGCTCGTCTCGAAGATCATGATCGCACGTCGGATAGAAGAATCCTCGGTGTTCAGCGTACGCAGTGACAAAATCTACGAGCGGTTCAAGAAGTTTCTCTCTCTGTTCTCGCGGTGTCTTCAGCAGAGCGTCACGAGTCAGCACTGGGTGATCGTCGTCTTCAAACATAAAGAGACCATCTTTGACGGTGACGCCGTTCACCATGCAGTGTCGAGAGGCTCCTAGAAATGAAGCTAGAGTGTCAGCTGAGCGCCATCTGTCATCAGACTCTGTGAATCTGTAGACTGTCGCGCTCTTCGCAGAAAACAGCAGATCTTTTCTGAGATCAGCAGCCATGTTATGAAGCTGCTCTCTAGTGAAATCAGAGCGCCTGTCTAACCCATGCCAATAATCGCCGTCAAGTTCGAACACAGCGTTAAGAGATTTTGACCAAGCGTCAACGCAGACGTGTCGCTCTTGAAAATTGAACCATTTGCTAGCTTCTACGTCGTCTGCGGGTAAAAGAGTGCGCAATTTTTCTACGAATTCAGCTTCAACTTTTGAAGTCCGCTTGCAGTCACGTCTAGCGTTCGCAGCAGAGATCTTTCTAGCGAACTCTTCAGTGAAAACTCTTGCATATCGCGCATCATAATTCTCTGCCCAATTTTTCTTCTGAGACGCGATCATGAGCGCACGATACTCTAGACGCTGCCAACGCTCATGCGCTAGTGAAGACATCTTCTGACTGAAAGTGAGATCTTCAGCAGCGTGTTTTAGAACAGCGACGCTGATCTTTTTCTTGATCTCTGGGCGATCTGCGTAAGCACGCTTTATTGACGCGTTGCGCTTTGCGATCTGCTCTTGAGTGAATTGGATCTGTTTGACGCAGAAGCCAGCTTCATTGTGACCGTTGACGTATCTGTTGAAACGATACTGTGTCTCGTGCCAAGCGACTTCTTGGCCGCAGCCGCACGCGCACTTCGGTGGCGATCCGTTCTCACAGAAAAATTTCAAGACGTACAGCTTGATGCTCTTGACGTCGGGAAAGTGCGATCGAGCTAAGTGATTGCCGAGAGATCGGCGATTTGCGCAAGGTTTAGCGCATAGCAAGCAGACGTGATCGTTAAAAACAGGATCATGAACATTCATGTTAAATCTACTCTCTTTGTGATCACTGTTGGTTGCCATTCAACATACTCTATGTCATTGTCAATGCAATATCTCATCGCAGCTACGCGCTTTGCTTCATTCATCGCTGTCGAGCGCAACTTCTCTGGCTTCACTTCAATTAGTTGTACGCGATCTCGACGAGTGACGATGACATCTGGCACGTAACGGCGTTGTTTTCCATCGAGTTCATATGAGATCGAGAACGGCTCTGATCTCCACGTGATCACGTCGTCATCAGTGTCAAGCAGTTCAAAATACTGTTTCTCCCACGAAGATCTGAACACGTGTTCTCTGCCAGTCTTAGACGAGAGATGTTTTCCACGAGCCCATGCAAAACCGCCATCGACGTATAATTGTGTGATCTTCTCTGACAATTTGCGATTTCGTTTTTCAAACGTGATCTCACCTATGTCAATTCTCTGTTTGAGTGTTGTTGAAGCTTTTGTATGAGCTTCATGCATCACATCACTCTTTTCGCGCCACAAACGCTTTGCGTGATCTGAAAATTTTTGTCTATCTTCAGTTGACATCGCAGCACAACTTGCACGAATATTTGCTATTCTACGTGATTCGTCTTCTGATGTCATCTTGGCGCGAAGAGCTTGACCTCTAGATTTTGCGAGCTCTGGATTTGCTTTCCAGTATGCTGTTGCGTTAACACTATTTGCTGCACCAATCTTTGCGCGCGTCTCTGCAGAGACTGTGTGTCCACGCAAGTGATGCGTATGAACATATCGCTGAAACGCATGATGTAACGTAGACCACGTCGTTTCTAGATTACAACCACATGCACAAGTGGGTCGTATATCATTATGCACGTGTTTTAGCACATATGCTTCAAGCGTTATGCCGTGACATTTTATGTGTCTGCGCACAAACTCAGGACTCTCAAAGAGTTGCATGCACTCTAAACATCGTCTATCATCTTCCATGTTAGTATTGTACTGAATTTGGACGTGAACAACAACTAGATTTACAAACACAAAACACTAGAGAATTCTCTAGTGTTTTGTGAAGACTTTATAGTACGAAGCGTGATTGCATGATTTTACAGCTATAATCTAGCAAAAGATGACAGCATTCAATTTGATTGCATGATTTTACAGCCATCAAATTGAATCACCGTCAACAACGCTAAATAATATTCATGTCCATAACGGTAACAACTCCGTAAAAATCTGAGCGAATCATCTTCTTCCCGTATCTCGTCATTACTCCTTTGCGCGGAGTAAAATCTTCTGGTGCGAAGATTGTCGGAGTGATGATCAGCGGCACATACGGAGCGTAAACATAACCAGTCTCAAGATAGCTGCCGCCCTTGTAGCCGATCAGGATCTTGTTTCGTGGGAAATAAGGATCCTTGTAGACTGTGAAGCGATTGCTCAAAGAACCGATCTGCTCACAACCGATCGAGAACGGACTTCCAACTTGACCCTGAGCATCGATAGTCAGCTTTGGCTTGTAAGCTACTGAGCTCTCGATGATCGTCGCTACGTCTGGGCCGACGACGATGAAGTTTGCAGAACCACGAAGCGTCTTGCGATGGATCGTGTTGCCGACGTCGATGATCGTCTCAATCAGAGTCTCATACCACTCGCGGACTGTGCCAGTGAAGTGTGGACCGACTGACAGTGTCGTCGCCAGATTGACTGGTGCGCCAGACAGCTTGTTCACAAACTTGCCAGGAGCGCGACTCCAGTACATCTTTGCGCCATTCGCTTGCATGACGAGATCGTTCAAGATCTCACGGTCGATCTCAAGCGCGATCTGCTGCGACAGGATCGAAGTCAGTTCGACTTCTGCGTCCATCGAATGATACGCGTTCAGATCTTGCGCCATCTCTGGTGACCAGCGAGCGCGCAGCTTACGAGTAGTCGCTGTGATCGGGATTGACTCGATCTTGATGTCGATCTCTGGGATCGCTGGGCTTGGCGTTGAACCAAAGTCTGACTCAAATGACGGGATCGTCAGAGTTGCACCAGTTGAATCACCAGCTTGCAGTGAATCTGCGATCGCCATGCTGAACCATGATGCAGCAGTCGTCATCGCTGGGACTGATGAACCAGTAGTGAGCTTGATGACAGCTTGGATGTGCGTACCGTTCAGCGCGTCATTTGTGAATGACGAACCGTTCCAGTTACCTCTGCGATTCAAGCGACGCAGGTTCAGGATGCCGTTACCAGACTGGTAAGTCTCACCCCAAGAAGTTGCGCCGTTGTTTGTCGCGAACTTAGTGATCGCGATCTGCTCTGCTGAGAGGAAGTCACCCTTCGGGATCAGCGTCTGCATCGCTGCGATGTTCAGATAGACAAAGCAGTAATTCAGAAGACCGTCAGCGACGTCTTGCGTGACTTGTGGGTCAAACGCAATGTGACGAGCGTTTGAACCAGTGATGCTTGCTTCACTGTTGACAGTGCCAGCAGCAGTCCACGCATCATTTGCGCCAGTGTAAGCACCGATGTCAAGATTTGAGCCTGACAAGCTGTGTGAACCAGAGTGAACGCGTGAATAACCGACGTTCACCAGATCATACAGACCACCAGCAGCAAGCGAACCTGACTGGACACCTTTACCTGACGGGTTGTTGAAGAGTGACTGGCCTTTGCCGTATGTCTCTTGTGTAGCTGAGTCGCTCAGACCCAGACCAGCTTCGCCACCGACATTTGAACCGTAAGTGTAATCGAGATAGAAGATCAGACCTGAGGGCAGAGCCATCGGCTGGATCGAGACGATTTCGTTTGCGACAAGTGCGCCGAATACGCGGCGAACGATCGGAAACGCGATGTTCGAGAAACCGTTGATGTTGCCTGTCGAAGTCATGCTGGCTCCACCTGTGCTCAGGGCGTTGCCTTCGCGCAAGATCTGCGCTGCTTGGTTTTCAAGCAGCTGAGCCATGTTCTCACGCATGGTCGAGTCAAGACCACGCAGAAGACCCGTCTGTGACCACTTTTCAGTCAGGCGCTTACGCTCTTGACCGACGTGCTTCTCTTTGATACCAGAGAGCAGTTTATTAACGCTAACGTTTGCCATTTATTTCACCTTTATCAGTTATTAACCGTTTAGACCCGCTAACACGCTCCAACGCGCGGCGTCTACACTTTCTGTGATTGTTGAAGAACCAGAACCAGTAGTTCTTGATGCTGCACCCATACGTCTGTGAGAAGCTCTGCTTTCGGTCAGAGTCGAACGACCGTCAAGCAAGCTGACGATGCTCTCAAAGATCACTTTGACTTCTCTGACAGACTTCGCACGTGACAGTCGAACCAGAGAGTCTTTCTTCTGTGAATTTGAAAGATCAGTTCTCAGCAGCAGTTTGTTTGCATAAGCCAGTTGCGCATTGTTCAGATTAGCTTCTGCTAATTGCGTCTTTGCTTCAGTCAAATTTCTTGACATGACTGCAGGACGCGCCTCAGCGATATTCGCTGGTCTTCTACGGTCTCTAGAGACCGGTGATACGCGAGACAGAGTCTCAAGTCTAGCTCTGCACTCACGATAAAGTTTGATGTTGCCTCTGCGAAGAGCTTCTGTTTTCAGAGAGCGAAGCTTAGAGACGCTTCTCTCAGTGACCACGTCGACGTCAGTCAGCGGATCGCCCTCTTCTGCGCCGTCGCCAAACACGTCTGCGTCGCCAGGGCCCATGCCGCGGTTGTCTGGTCGCGCTTCAGCTTCTCTCATTGATCTCATGCGAGCGAGCTCAGCTCTGATCTCTGACTCATCGATCTCGATCATGTCATCATCGTCATCATCTGACATGACATCAATAGCTTCATTCTTATCTTCGTCTTCATCATCGCCACCGAAATCAAGCGTCTCATCATCTGAGCTGCCTGAATCATCACCAGACTCTGCAGACGCATCAGAATCATTAGATTCGTCGCTGTTGTCAGTGTCACCATCAGTGTCTTGATCAGAAGACGCTTCTGAATCAGTCTCGATCTCTACGCCAACATCATCAAAATTGACGTCATCTGGCATCCCAGTCAGTTTCAAGCTAATGTCATTCTCTCGCAGGTTGTTTTTCATTACAATTTCTCCAATAGCTAATTTTGCTAAGCTGCGCTCTAGTGCTTCACTCAAGCGCTTTTTCGTAGCGTCATGCGTAGCGTCATCAGCATTGATCTGTGTGTACATATCAGCGAGATGCGCTTTTAACTCTTGCAAATGCGCACCAAACACTGAAGATCTTTTTGCGATCTTTGAATTGAGCAAGCGACTTGTTTTTGCGCAAGCTTCAGTCACAGCGCTCTCAAGATCAGCAGTTGTCTGTTCATCATCATCTTGCAAAAGATCTTCTGCAGCATCAGCAGAGTCACTCACTGTCGCGTCTGGGATCGTCGGCGATGGCGCTGACGGGATCTGCGGGACAGCAGCTGGTTGCTGCTGCGTAACGCTTGGCTGTGATTCTGCTGGTGTTTGATTCTGCACAGCAGGCGTGACAGTAAGGACTACGTTACCAGACGCATCTGGTTCAGTCACCTGAACGTCAATGTCATCTGACAGATCTTCACTGTCTGTTCCAACGATCTCTGACTCAATCAGCTGTCTGATCTGCGGGATCACGCTGCGCAGCAGCGAAGCTTTTGCTTTTTCTTCTGCAATCTCAACGTACTTTTTTGTGTCGCTGACTGCTTGTTCATAGATGCTCATGTTTGTTAATGCTTTCCAAGTTGTAACGTTTCTCTAGCAGAGTCAAGTTTTAGAGAACCGATCTCTGGGCCTGTCACGGACGGGCTCACAGTTCCATTAGTACCTATCACTACAGACGGTCTGACATCAGACGTTGTGAGTCCTGGATCTGCTGATCGCATCGGATCAACGTTTGTCGCGATCGTGTCGCCGACTGCTGCTGGGTCGGCGCCTGGAGAGACGACGTTTGGTGAAAACGGCGTCATCGGCAGACCTTTGTTTGGTTCTTTAGCAGATGTGACAACGTCAAGCAGTGACGGACCAGCGCTGAAATCAAACAGGACTCTTGGCATAAGAATCGGATCGCCTGTCTGAACGCGAGGCATCAATTTCTCGTTTGCTATCGCGATTAGTTTGTCATGCGTCAGGCTGCCGTCTTGCTGTGGATCTGACGGAAACGTCTTAGCGAGCAACACGTTTTTCTTTCGCAGATTGCTCGCGACTGTACCATATTTTCCAGTTCCTGGCATCTGATTCACGTCACTTTCTTATAAATCGATCGCAAGTGTTCCGATCAAATCTTTCCACTCAGCAACAAATAACTTAGAAACATCCATCCTGACAGAGCCGTCACGAGATGCACCTTGAGACGAAAAATTAACGCCTCTGATAGCTGCTTCGCTGAAGCCAAGCGTCAGCAAGACGTCAGCAAGATCACGTCTGTTTAAGATGTGACCGTGCATTCGCGAACTAATTTTTGACGGATTTTCTGCAAAATAAATCTGCAGTTCAGAAAAAACATATTTGCTTCCGGGTGTCAATCGCAGTTTAGAGATGTGTGATTCTCTTCTATTTGAAACTTTAGTTGAAACACCGCTGTGAGGAATAGTAGTCAGACTTGCAGTCCCGGGTCCTTCATACGCTGCTTCTCTGATCAGTTGTTTTAGTTGCTTGATTGTAATTTTCACATTAAACTCCACTTAAAAGGGTTGTAGCAGATCCGCTATATTTTGGAAAATCTTTTGCTAAGATCGTCGTCAGACCGATGCACAGCTCATACGTCGCTGTCCCACCAAGACCGCCGACAACGATAGTCTTGGTGCGCAGATCTAAATCAACGCTGTTTCCAGCAGCGATGCTGATTCTCTTTGTGCCGGCGACACCAGCTGTTGTGAAACCCAGCAGCAGAGCGCCAGAAGATCCAGAGACGCATCGAGCGTGAATTGAAGAGCACGCAGCTGGCAGCTCATGTTCTTTTGTAGCGCCTGCTGCGACAGTTGATGATGTCAGCCAGGGCACGCCAGACACGAGATATTCAGTCAGCAGATTAGGACCGGGAGACGGTGTGTTTAGTGCCATTGTTTGAGCTCAAATATTCATTAATTATCTGATCAAGAGCGCTGCTGACGCAAGATTAAAAATTCTGTCAGATCTTGTCACTTGCGACTGCTGCAAGCTGATCTTTCGACCCTCTGGAAGCATGAACGCGCCGCTTGTAGACGGTTCTGAGACATAGTCCCAGCAGATTAGCTGAAAGTCATCTTGCACGACGTGTCTGTCGCCGTCTTTCTTTGTTGAACCTACGCCGCGCGAAGAGATGCCAAGCTTGACACCAGCTTCAACGAGACTCTTTAAGATCTTGCCACTTGGCGTGTCCAAGACTTCTACTTTGCCATACACGACACCGTTTTCAAGATACGCTTCGAGGACCATGTGTGAAACATTTTTCAGATTCACAACGCTGTCATCTGGGTGATCTAACTCGCCAAGGGCGCGGCGCTCGATGATGAATTTCTGATAATTTCTAACTTCGCGCTCAAGCACAGCGTGAGGATAAACTCTTCCATTCTGATTCAGAACGTCTGCTTTTTGCAAGATGCCGTTCATGATCAGTTTGCCGTTATTTTTTTGGATCGACTCTTTTACAGAGTTATGATCGTATCTGAACTCATCATATGTTGTTAAGAGATTCATGTTATTTGAAATCACGTTGTGATTCTTTGATTATATCTTCGTTTTGTGCACTAATGATCTGCCATCGCGTCTAGTAAACTCATCATACCAATTGAGAAGTTTTTCTGCAAATAAATTTGCAGTTTTTTCACTGCGATCTCCGTTTTCTCGATCTGTATGAGCTTTCAGCATGATAGCATCTAATTTATTAAGCGCTTGTCTTTGATAAGATCTGTTACCATTAATACAGTGTTGCAGACCCTCAATCACTTCAGAAAGTTCTTCTTCTGCGTGTGTTGCTGACAATTCATCAGCAGAGTCTTCACCATCTTCAAGCGCTAGAATATAATTTTTGGCACGCTCTGACAGATCTTTTTTGATTATGTCATCAGATGAAACTGCTTCTCTGATCAATTGCTTGAGCTGACTTACAGTGATCTTCATGATTTACAACCAAACTGTTTTTTCATCATCAAACAACTCAATCCACTCAGCGATGAAAACTGAACCAACATCTATTTCAATCGCTCTTTTTCCGCCACCGTGATAATCAAAATCAACATCTTTTAATGACCGTTCTGAAAATCCAAGAGAACGTAACAGATCTCTAAACTCTTGCTTGCTGATGATTGATTCGTGTCGACGCGGATCGTGCCATCTGAACTTATTATCAGCAAGATAAACTTCTAAAACAGCTCTATCATCAGCAATTGGTAGTGTACGCGTAATACCAGTGCGCCGCTTGACACCAACAAGTCGTAATTTTGTCACAGCAGACTGACGCATATCACCCGTAAATCTTGTAAAAGATGTAGCACCAGTTTTCAGACTTGCAGTTCCAGGTCCTTCATACGCTGCTTCTCTGATCAGATGTTTTAATTGCTTGATTGTGATTTTCATGATTTACAGCTCGATGCTTGATTCGCCGACTAGATCTTCCCACTCGTCCATGAACGCTCGATTGACAATCATGTCAACATAATTTCGACCCTGCATTCCCTTGTCTGAATATTCAACTGATCTTGCAACTTTCTGAGAAAAGCCTAACATTATCAATATTCTATGAAATTCTTTCATGAATCGAGGATCATTAAAAATTTTTCCAAATTTTGAAACATCCCAATCAGAAAAATAAACTTTTAAACTAGCAAATTCTCGCGGTTGACCAGCATATCCAGCATAATATTCACGTGGATCTAAAAACAGTTTTGTGATATGAATGCCATTTTCGCGCGCACCTGTCACCTCACCACGTCTCCATGGCGTTGTTGTAGCAGTACCAACTTTTACTGGTTCTGCAAAAACTGCTTCTCTGATCAATTGTTTTAGTTGTCTTACAGTGATTTTCATTTGTGTGTCTTTCTGATCTGATAGATATACGATCTATGCGTCTGGCTTTGGAACAGTTGAAGATCTTGCTGGAAGTGGTGATGCAAAAGCTAGCTTAGCGTATTTTGAACTAGCTTCTAAGATCTGATCTGGCAACTGATCTTGAGCGATCTCAGCTTCTTGCTGCTCACGAAGCGTCGTCTGCTGAGTGTCAAGCAAGACGCGCTCCATGACGTTCTGTGGCTGCGCTGGTTTCTTTAACAATTTTGTGATCTGCTGAGTGACTGGCTGCTGACGAGGTTGGACGCTGAGCTGCGCAGATTTCTGAGCGACATTTCGAGACTCAGCTATCAAGCTGACAGCCAGTGAGCGCATTCGCTTTTCAACAGCTTCATTTATTGCTTTTGTCACTCTGCTATCAAACTCTTCTTTGACGATTGATGAAACGATCTCTCGCAGTGTTTGGATGTTCAATTTCATTTGTTGACTCGATGTTTAAGCGTTTTCAGATCGCAGATCATTTTCTTTTTAGAAATTCTTTTTCTACGTCAATGCAAGCAAGCAGCTGAGCTACAAACTTGTCATCTATGATCTTTAGATTTTTTGCTGCGTGATCGAGCTTGTCAGCTAGCTCGCTCAGCACCTGTTTTGTCTCACTTGACAGATCTGAAGCGACTGACGCGTGTGCGCGCAGATTGTCACATGACGAGCGAGCTTTCTCAAGCAAAAATCTAGTGTCATCTTTGATCGCCGCAGCAAGCACGCTGCTGTGTTCAGCGCCGAGCTTGTCACCATAAGCTTCTGACATGCGAAGCGTCATCATCTTGTTAAGAAGAGCAGACGGCTGACTTGTTGCGCTTGCGTCAGACGCGATCTCTGCAGCTGGTGCTGCTGCGCACATGCTCTTGACTAGAGCGCTCTCCAAGCTTGCGATCTTGTCTAGCGGTGCGTTTTTGCGCCACGATGACAGCAGCTTGCCAACAAGGACATGTCGATCATATGTCTCTTGCTGCACTTTGATCTGCTCGTTCTGCAGCGCAGAAGAGATGATTTTTGCAACTTTTGTGGCTTGCTCTGCGACGAGCTTGCCGTCAGTCTTTTTCACCTCTTCGCGCGCAGTCCTTATAAGATCAGCAGCTGCTTGCTCTGTGAGACCACGCGGTCTTGAGAGAGCAAGATGCAATCTCAATTCTGCGTTAAGAGCTTTGTTAGCTGCAAAAAAGCGCTTTGAAAGCCTGATTGCGCTAGCTGCGGCTCTCGATCTGTTGTCTGTGATAGCTTGAGCGCAGCGAGTGACAAGAGTCTCGTGCAAAATGCCAACATTGTTAATCATGTCGTGAATCTTTCTATTCTAAATAACTGCGTGTAGATCATATCACAGATCTTGTGCGACGTGGGATCCGCTGCAGCAACTTGATCATGTCAGATGAAAGGCCTGGTCTCTTCACAAACTCTTCTGCGAGCGGATTTTTTCCAGCTGTCTTCAGCCAGTGCGAATCAAACGGATCGTCTTTTACAGATCTGCTGATCATGCTTGCGATGTCTGGCGCAGCAAGCGCTGACGCTCCGTGATGGCGCTTTCTAGCAGCTCGGCGCTTCGCTTTGCTCTGCGTGTCTGGTTCATCACCAGATGTCAGAAGCGCTACGTCTGGTTCTTCAAGAGCGTCAGGTTCAGCAGAAGCTGAGAGATCAGCGTCAGGCTCTGCACTTGAAGCTTCTGGGCTGTCAGCGACAGGCTCTTCACTCGATGCATCCAGATCGTCACTGCCACCACTTGAACTGCCACCAAATAGATCCCCACCACCGCCTGAACCGCCACCAGCATCACTCTCTGGGGGCTCTCCAGCAGCTTCAATAGCAGCGTCGATCTTGCGCTCTTGCAGTCTTAGCTCGTCGATCTTTGCGATGTGCTCATCTGTGAAATTCAGAACTTCTTTACGAATCCATAACCTGTCAACTGTCCCTTCTGGGAACGCTCCAGCGATCTCTGCTTTAGCTCTCAGCAGCTCAAGCTTCTGCTGCTGCGCTACAGTTGAGGGATTTGACAGCCTTATAGAGAAATCTTGCAGCTCTTCTTCTGGAAAGCCCAAACAGTACAGATGAATTATCGCGAGACGCTGGAGCTCTGCGAGAACTGTCTTCTGGATGACAGAGATCGTTCTTGAGAATCTTATGTCTTCTTGCGCAAGAGTAGCTTTGCTAGAGAGTGCTTCATCATAACCAAGATAAGCTTTCGGTATCTTCAGAGCTGCAAACAGTTTCTTCTGGATGTACTGAACGTCTTCTACTGCGGCTGCGTTTTGCCCGCCTTGCAGAGTGTCGATCTTTGTGCCCGTGTCTTGCCCGCGAACAGCGATCCAGTAATCTTCTTCGATTGACACTGGATTGTAGCGAAGATCTGCTCGACCCGTGGTTCGATCTACGACCGGCGCTGTTCTTATGTTTCTCTTTGTCTCTTCGACGACCAGAGGTACGTCTTCTGGTGGCGTGTTTCCGACATCGACGTAAAACACTCTGCGCTCTGGCGCTCTCACTATTCTATATGTCAGCATCGCGTCTTCGATCAGAATCAATTGACGCCATATTCTTCTAGCAGCTTCTATCACTGACATGCCATACGGCAGAAACTGATCATTTCCCAGCAATCTGATGTGAGTGACTTGCCAGCAGTCTAGCTCTTTGTTGCCGTATGACGACCACCTGAATCTGTACAGAAGTGGATCTGTCTGATCAAAGCCCTCTTCGCGCTCGATCTCGTTAACTGGCATCGGCACGACGCGAATTATACCTTGCTCTGGGTCGATCTCATTGAGAGCAAAGAAATCGCCGTACTTGCAAAGATTTCTGACCCAGCCTCTCAAGTTAAACTCTATGTTTAGAACGTTATAGAAGAGATCTTCTAACGCGATCTTGATAGCTTCATTTGGAGCAAAGACGTGAAATATCTGATCTTTTTCATCGCTAGCGACTGTTTCATCAGCATATATGTCTAGCGCAGAAGCAAGCTCTGGCGTGTACTCCATCTCGCAATTTGTAACAAATACAAGGCTTTGTGCTCTTTGTGCTGGGTTTTTTGATGACAAAGAACCGACTGCAAGATTGTGATATTTTTCTACAGTGACAGTATAAACAACGTCATCATCGATGCTTGTGACGCTAGCAACTTTATGATTCTTAAATTGTTCAGCCCACTTTGTGAACGAAAAGAATCCATGTCTCTTTAGACACGTTCCCAGCTTGTTTTTTGTTGTGTTGACTGCGTCTGCTAACTGCTGCTGAGTCATCCCAGGTTTATAAGCAGAGCAAATTTCTTGATAAGACGGACCAGAGTATGCTGGTCCTCGCTTAGATCCGACATAAGGTTTGCCAGTTTTTAACTCTGTCCATCCACCCAAAAATCCATGCGCTTGCAATCTTCTGTTGATTGATGCGCGAGTGCAGCACAATTTGCTCGCTAACTCATCTAAACTTTCGCAGTGTTCATACGCTAATAGAATGTCCTCTATCTCTGGAGATCTTGATTCTTGCTCAATTGTTTCGTGTGTCGCTAGCTCTTGAGCTTCATCGATTCTTGACGCAAGATCTGTTAAATTTTTGAATCCCTTTTCGCGAAGTCTCAGATTGATCACGTTGTGTTTTGCATTTAGCATATTCACAACTTCAGACACATTTTTACAAATCAGAAATGCATCAACGATCGATCTAAACGTCAGATCTTCTCGTTTGATTGCGTTTTCACGCATCCACTTGCTGTGTGCATTGTTTGATTTTCCAAACTTGTTAACATTGTTAAGACTTGCATGAAGTGAAGAATGATCTTCTTTCAACATCACTTCAAGATTTGACGGATGATTATTTTTCTTGTTAAAATCTTTGTGATGAACTACGTGAGTCTGATGATTTATGTCACCATAAAAGCACTCAGCGACAAAAATATGCTCTCTGCGCCAGCATTTATCTGTGTCGTCATCTACGTGATCAAGCGTATAAACAACATTGTATCCAGATTCATTTTCACTTCTGATATACAGAGGCATCAAGCTGTCGTTCGCTCTCAGATCTCTGGCTTCTCTAGTCGACCCGTCTCTCAAGATGAATCTGTGATCTGGTGTGCAATCAACGTAGCCACCGTCATCAAGAGTCACTCTGAGTCTCTCTGACTTCTTACCGCCGTTAGCGATCCTTGGGAAGAAGGCAGTGCCGATCGTCGGACTTTTCTTCTCGTAATCATATGAATACACAAAGAATCGCTGACCGCTGGGATATCGCTCTGCGAGATCTTTCAAAGTGAAGACGCCATCAAGAGTGTAGACGAGCGTGTCTTTTCCAAGACAGAAGTCTTGATAGCGCATCAATCTCTCGGTCAAGTTATATGCATTGCCAGTAGCGTTTGCAAATGACGGGCTCTGAGATTTTTGTACTACAGACACGCCATTGTTGCGCGCCGCAGCGATCGCCGTGTCAGCACCACGCGCTGATTTACCAGTTCGCTTTGCTCTTGGACCTGAGCGAAAGAGTTTTGAAAGCTTGTTAAAAAATCCCTTTGGGACTGCCACGACAATCTCCTATACAGACAAAGATTAGCTTTGCACTGGCGCTAGTTTAACGATTTTTTTTGTCGCGACTTTTGAGACGTATGACGTTGGATTTGTTACCATATTGTCAAGCGCTTTTTTTAGCGATGACAGCTGCTGTGTCACGCCAGACTGAGCTGCTGCTGGCGCTGTTTTTTCAAATCTGCTGATCGCTTCAGCTAGTTTTGTAGCAGAGGCGACGATCTCTCCGATCTCTTTGTGATTGATATCACTCTGCTCAAGAAGCGCTTGTTTCACAAACTCTTGCTTGACAATCTTCGCAATCTCTGCTAATGGAATTCTGTTTTTCATTTCACTAGTTTCCTATCTGTAAAGCCAACTCGTATCATCAATATATCTATTGTGTTCTTGTCTATAAACGTTATTTGTCAGTGACACAGCGAGCGTATTTGGTCTCTTCGACAGAGACGCAGCTCTCGCAAGCGCTAGAGCGATGTTGCTAGATTTAGCAGTTGACGCACCAAACAGAAGATCGATCACCCACACAGCGATCGCCAAGCTCATGATCAGATCGTCATTTGAGTCTCGAGTTGACTCGACTCGATTGCCGTTCCACAGAAATGTCAAAAATTCTTTATACAGTCTTTCGGACTGAGTCTTCAATCCGTCATTGCGAATAATGTCTTCTAGCTTCGCAAGCATCTTGTCACGCGTTTTGACAGACGTGGTAAATCCCGGCGTCTCATCATGCTTATATGGCTTATAATCATATGCGCTATTTCCAGCGCTCTCATAAAACAAGCGTGGATATTCTAATTCAATCAGTTTAGAGCACACCATGTAACCGATGTTGTTGTTCTCTACAGCGATGAGCGCATTGTTATACTGTCGCCCTATTCTGTCTAAGATCATCGCGCATTTGTCTGGTTTGCATTTGTGTTTATATTCAGCGACTACAGCAAAGTCTGTCGCAGACACAACGTGAAACGCAGAATAGTCGTGTCCGTCACCGCGAGCTACGTCACATCCTATGACATATTTTTTGCCCTGCTCTGGATCGCGCCAGATGTAGAGATCTGACTCGCGTGAATCACGCTTGATCGGAGACGCGCAGCTCTTTCTCAGGCGCTCGATGACATCTGCTTGCAGAAATGTGTCACCAGAGCTCAAAAAATCACACTCTAACTCTTGAGCGATGTCGCGCTTTGACATGCCACGAGTCTCTTTGTCAAACCAAGCTTGATCTTGCTCTGGATGCACTGACCATGGTAGCTTTATCGGATTGAAATCGCTCTGTTTTGCTTCTGCTTGAACGTATAGTTTGTGATATTGACCGCCAGCGCCGTTTGGTGTTGAGAGAACGATCGCTCGACCGCCTCGGCTGATAGTTGGATACAGACCAGTCCAGATCTCTTCAAAGTTTTTGATGAATGCTGCTTCGTCGACGATCAGCAGAGACAGAGCTTCTGATCTGCCTGCGTCTTCTGACGTTGGGATCGCAGCGATCACGCTCCCATTTGTGAATCTTATCTCTCGCTGATTGTGCTGATACGTTGGGATCAGCAGCCACTTCGGCAGATGTTTAAGCGCATATTTGACTTTTTTTGTAAAATTTTGCGCAGTCAGAAGTTTGGTTGCGATGATCAAGATATTCTTGTTTCGAAAAAATATCGCCAACCACAAGACGTATGCTGCGCACAGCGTTGACAGACCGAGCTGTCTAGATTTGAGAACTATGTTGAATCTGTGCTTCTGAAACGCATCAACGCACATGTCTTGAAACTGAAACGTTTCAAATCGAACTTTTCCACGCGTTGGATGCTGAATATAAACATATTTCTTGATAAAATAGATCGGATCTTTGCCACACTGCAAGATCTCTTGCAGATGTTCATTTCGTAGATTTTGTGGTTGATCCATTAGAGCACAATTTATGAAAGAACAAACACAGCGATCCTGCGAACGAGCCAGTCACTCAATCGATCTGTCCGCCCGAGAGGCTTTATATCGACAACGTGCTCTTTTTCGAGAGATTTGATGCCAATAGCTTTCCCAGCGCGCTCTTTATAAGCTGCTTTGACAGACGATACCCACGACGCGATCAGAGACTCTAAATTGCTGGCGACGTTAGCAGTGACACGCTGTCTGTCATACACAGAAGCTTTTGTGACAGTCGAAGCAGTCACAATAAGATTCTGCCCACCATCTGCAAATTTAGCGGTGATTGAATACCCAAGCGCTGGTTGTGCCGATCTGCCAAAAGTGCCGTCTATGATCTCAGCAAGAATCATAGCGTCATATGTTGTGTTATCAAAATTCAGCATCTACTCTATACGTATACGCGCGCAGCGCCTGCAGTCTGTTCGTTCATCATCTTTTAGCAAAAATCCGCATTTAGAGCAAAACGGATCTGTCATAAACTGCGCTGGGTCGCCAAACACCTCAAAAGAATCTTCACGCAGTGGTTTGCTTAGTCTTGATCGCAGATCTTCCCGTTTCATCAGTGGTTATCTCCAAAATGTAATCAGCGATATCTTTCACGTAGTCAATGTGGCTCACAACAATTATGAAACTAAACATAGTCTTTGCTGCTGAGAGCAGTTTGCACGCACCCTCAAGCCCGTCAGCATCAAGAGATCCAAATCCCTCATCAATGATAAAAAAATCAGCTGAAGAAGCTGAAAGCTTCGCCATAGCCATTCTAAAAGCAAGAGCTACGAAAAATTTTTCAGCGCCGCACGCCAGTTCGATCGGGACTCTAGTGTTACCATTTTGAACTTCTATCTGAAGATCATCGCCATCAACGTAAGCTCTAGCTGTGATGTCAACAGCTGACTCTAATAACGATTTCACGCGTGAGTTCACGATCTCAAGCCGCGACTTCAAAATAGATAACGGAACGCCTTTTTTAGAAAAAGCTGAAGCAAGAGCTGACGCATATCTTGTCTTGTTCGTCAGATCATCATACGTGATCTTGTCTTGTCGAAGACGCTCTAATCTAGCTGTTAGCGTCTCTGTCATCTTTTTATGCGTGACAAGATTGCGATCTAACGTGATAAGATCTGACTTGATCTTGTCTAATTCTCGCAAGACGTCTGGGTTATCGATCGTTATGTCTTGCAATCGCTCTAATTCTTTTTTTGCGTCAGCGATGTGTAACAGCGTCGTTTCACGCAGTGCCAACCGAGACGCTGCTTCTTCTGCTAAACGTAACTCTTTGCGTAACTCTTGGATTGGCGCGCCGCTATACTGCGAAACGCTTGGCTTTGTCTGGATTAGCTTTGACAGGTTTGTTTCGCAATCTGGGATCTGTTTCGAAGCTGTGACAGCATCTTTTATGAACTGGCACGTTGCGTAGGAGCCGCCACACGGAACGCTATTCAAAACTTGTAAGCTTCTACGTTTACTCGCTAGCTCTGAGCTGAGGTGTGTGATTTTCAGATCGTGTTTAGCTAACTCAGCTTTGTCTTCTAAATATTGTGTTGCTGCGTCTAAATCTATAGCGATCTCTGATGCGTCTCTGTGTTGCTTGATCTCAAGCTGTGTAGACAGAGTCGCGATCTTTTCTTGTAACGCGCGAGAGCGACTGATCATGTGCACTTGTGCATCATAAACTGCGCGTTTCTCTTCATAGATCCTGCGTTTTTCATAAAGTTCTGCGCGCTGCGTTTCAAATCTGTCAATGATATCAGTCACTTCTGCTAGTTTTTGCTCGACAGCAGGGATCTCTGTATTGTAATCAACTGATGACACAGCGCGAAGCTGAGCGTTAGATGACGCAAGTCTGTCTGACAAGATTTTATAGACGTCTTCGAAGTGCGCTAATCCAAGCGCTTTAGCCAGCGCTGCTCTACGCGGCGTCGGACCGTCATCAATGAATCTTGTGAGATTTCCTTGCGTAGCGAATGATGACGCTTTGCAATCATCGGGATCACCTATAAGATTACGCAAGATCTTTTCTGTGTCAGAGCGTTGCTCTCCGCAAGTATCAACTAATTCTGCGTCAGTGATTTTGAACACGTTTAGATGTGTCTGCGTAGCATCAGAGCCATCTTTTTTTTGCGTTTTGCAAGACATTCGCTCAACAGCGTAAGTGCAACCATCAACATCAATCACAGCTCTTGCAAAACAATGATCACTCTGCTTGTTTATGATCATGCTATTTTTCACGCGATTTCTGTCAGACTCGTTAAACAAAACATATGACATAGCGCCAATAAATGAAGATTTACCAGCGTTATTTGGCGCAAAAAGCCCAACGATACCAGCGAGCTCGTCAAACGCTACAAAATTATCAGCTCCATATGCTAAAATGTTGTCAAACCTGATAGCTCGAAGAGACCACTTTTTTCTTTCAGGGAGTTTTGACAAAGCGTCGCGAAGAGCTTCTTCTAAAACAGCTATCGCATCTTTTCTGTTTCCAAGATCATATCCCAGATCAGCAGCTGCATCACACAGTTCAGCAGCAGACATCGCGTCAGACACGTTCACAAGATCTTGCGTGATCAGCACATCATCTTCATATCGAACAGTCACGTCTGTCACGCCACTTGATTTCAACTGCGACACGACAGATTCAAGTTTGGCAGCGTCAGATCGCTTTGCAAACAAGCGATATCTGCTCTGATTGAGATCTGGCAGAGCGGCAGAGTTGTATTCATTTACATTCAGTGAAACAAACGTATATGGATTCTTGATCTGGCGAAACTTGACTTCATTTTTCTTGCCGATCTCTAAATTCCAAAGCAGATAGCCCTTTTCAGCATCTTCACCAAAATTTTGTTGGATAAGACTTCCCGGATATGCACTCCAGGGTGCACCGTGACTCTCAAAGATCTGCCGCTTATGGATATCACCAAGCAAGACAGCTGTGTATCCAGAAAAGCGCTCGAGCGTCATGTCAGCAGCATCAAGGTGCCATCCGAGATCTGTCTCTGCTCCAGACACAGATCCGTGATATGCAGCGACGCAAAGCTTGCCAGCTGTCGGTTTCACTGCGTCCCAAGTGCTCTTGTCAAAGAGACTCATGACGTGTAATTCTGCGCCGTTAGGTAACAGATAGATGCCACTTCTCTTGCAACAGATCACGTTTTTAGCAGCGATTGCTTCAACTATCGGAGAGACAGAGTCTAATCTTGACTGATTTGAGAGATTTCCGTCGTGATTGCCTAACACCACGTATGTCATAGGGACAGACGCAGCGCAATTTCTAACAAACTCAGAAAAGATAGAGATATATTCTGGCGTCAGACCAGATATCTTTGAGTGAAAAATGTCGCCGACGATCACAAGCGCGTCTGCGCGCTGAGACACTACGTCTTTGATAAGTGATTCAAAAACAAGTTTGTATTCTTCGTGGCGAACAAGACCGCGTATGTGAATATCTGCTGTGTGAGCAATAATCATCTCTTGATCCTGACTCTCTCGCGCTTTGTCATGTCACTTTTTGTCGCTGTCTGACAGAAGCGTGTGATGTACTCCGAAGCTGAACGCAACTGATCGTGATCATGTGATTCAAATTCAATTTCACAAAACTTTATACCACTGTCTGACTCGCAGAGATCTACGTCAAACATGTCGCGAAAACTATCTACAGCGATTAGATGTCTGTTTACAGTGAGCGTGTCTTTTAAGTGAAGCACAAAATCAGTGTCACTAGTCAGATCTTTGACAGCATGCACAATAGATACATCGACGTCTGACTCAGATAACGTCTGGCGCAAAAGATCTTGATCTTGATGCACTGCTGGCGCTCGCCGCTCTAGACAGACTCTGTTTGTAAGCGACCAACTGTCAACAGTCTTGATCTCATCTAAGAGAACATTTTTACTAAAATATCTGCGATATGTGGCTCTTTTCTTAGCTAGCACACCCGCAGCATCATCATAATATGCAATCATTTTAACGCCATTTGAAGTTATGCGATTTGCGTTAATAAATCGCAGCGCATCATCTTCATTGACTAAAAACTTGATCTCTGATTCTACAACTGATATCATGATATAGCGATCTCCATTTTAAGCTTTTGCATGAGCTGCCAGTCAAACTGAGCAGCAGCAACAATAGCGTCTGCACACGCTTTGTGTGTCATAGCCCCCGGATCTGGAACTGATCTTGCTATCTTCACTTTTACATCATAGCTTGACAGCAACGTAGCTATCTTGACTGTTTTTTTCATAGCATCTGCATCAAGCATCAAAACAATTTCTGAATTAGTTTTCACGATCGCGTCAAACAACACATGTGTCTCATCAAGCGTCGATCCGAGCAGCGGGATAGCCAGATCACCGCACTTGATCGCGTCAAACGATCCCTCGCAGATCACAAGCGTCTTTCCAAAATTCACATCAATCTCGTTAAAAATGATTGAGTTAGCTGGAACGTTTGAGTTCACATACTTTGGTTTCCATTCGCCTGTCGCTCTCGCTACCCAAAAATTGGGTGTGCCGCTTGCGTCATATGACGGCACAAGTACGCGATTTCTGTTTTCGCCGCTGTCGATCCACATCAAGCGCCAGCGCCACATGTCACGCTCAGTCACGCCACGGCGCAACACATACTGCACGCCGCGATGAGACTCTGGCAATGAAATTAGTGGAATTGTGTCAACTGGCAGTGACACACTCACATCAGCTGCTAGTGTCTGTTCGACAGCGATCGCTGAGCTGAACGTTGTGACATAATCATGTTCTAGCTGCTTCGCAAATTTTCTGACGATTGGAAGCAGCGTTCTAGCACGCCAGCCGCAGACCCAGCAGTGATTGAAAAAATCTGCTACGCGAATCGCTAGTTTTAATTTTTTTGGATCACGATGCGTTGGGCACGATGGAAAGGGACATCTTGCAGACGCTTCCTTTCCAGATTTTGACACGATTATCCGACCCAGAACTCTCTCTAAAAATTTTAGTCGAGTTGATATCGTTGTCACGTCTGTCATTCTTGTCTTCTGATACAACACGAGACTCTTGTTCTATCAGAGACAAACCACCGATAGCAACCACTAGCGCATCTACAGCATCTTTTACTTGATTTGCAACATCATCACTTCGACGCTTACGTGGAAGATCCCACACATTCAAAACGTTTTTTATTGCCCACTCAACAACTTGCGTTTTAGTGTCAATCCCTTTTACGATCTTTATCCCGCATAATTTTCTAGCTGTCTGAGACGAGATATAGCTGACTGAAGTGTTTGTAAGCAATTCTGCTAGAACAGATGTCACTCCATTCATCTTGACAAGCGAACAGATCGTATTTGCAGATGACAGACCTGGACGAAAAGCTTGTAATGACTGTTCAACGATGATCTTGTCTGGTGTTCCAATTGATAACACGTGTTTTACTACGATGTCTAACACAGCACTGACTTTGTCTTTTACGTTATCGATATGATCGATCGTCACTGCGCCAACTAACAATGGCTGCTTGTGCTCATTTATCACAGACAGACCGACACACGAAGTTGAAACGTCTAAGCCTAAGATTAACATCACATCACACTCAATTCTTTCAATTCTATTTCTGTCAGTATTGAATATTCTGTGTCATTTTCAAAAGCAAATTCTAGCGCTGCTTCTGCTTTCTTTATGACTTTTTTGTTGATGCGCGAGCGCGGTTTGATCTCGATAAGCTCTTGTCTGCCATCAGACCACACGACAAGAAAATCTGGTGTATAAGATCTGATTTTTGAAGTGCGTTCAGAAGCAACGTATTCAACGCTAAGCGGTTCATATAGCCAAGTGTTTACATCTGCGTTTGCATCCAACCAGCGCATAAACGCAAATTCCCAACCGCTCTTGTATCTGTTGCAAGCAGCTGTGCGAGAAGAAATATACGTGCCCTTTTTACTCATCTAATAATCAATCTTGTGTCTGATCGTGATCGCAGATCCTGCGCGTTTCAATACTGGTTGAGCAAGCTTTGATCTCATGACAACGTTTAATTTTGAATCAAGCCACACTACGCCACTGATATAAACATTTGGTTCTGCTGGCTCTGTTGTGTCTTGTGTCGTCTGCAGATGAAGATATGTTGGATTGCTTGAAGAATTAACTGTCTGAGGCAACGCAATAGCGTCATAACGCATCACATATATCGGTCGCATGCCACGCCACGATAACGAATACTGCTGCTGACCGAATCTCCACAGATGCGGAGATTTCACAACAATCATGCCCTCATCATAAAAGACGTGTCCGACAGATGCCCATGATGCATGTGAACCAGACGCACATGCACGATACAGATTGCCATATCCGTCATCCTTCAATGTCATGCCAAAAGCTCCAGCAGATCCAGACATGTCTGTGTCTGTGATCGTCAGTGAATTTGGACTTATCTTGCTGCCATATAACGCGCGATCTAATTCAAAAAACGTCAATCTTGGAGAGTCACCGTCACGAAGTCTCTGATATATCGTCAACGGAGGCGAAGATAACGTGCCGCTTATGAAGCTCGTCATAGCTGGCCCTGGGCGCTGTGAAACGAGTTCTGGGCTTGGACCGATCGCTCCGTTCACTACGTCGCCTGCTGATCCCGAACTGTTTTGTGAAAAATCAAACAGCAGAGATGCAGAACTTATAAGATCTGTCAGGCGTATCTGCGACGCAGCTGATCTATGTAGCTCGTCTTGAAACATAGTCTGATCTAAATCTGAGAGCAGCGCATATGATGGAACGTATGTGCCATCGTCGCATGGCAAGATCAACAAATTTGCTAGTCTTGTGTATTGCGTATCTAAAAACTCATCTGCGGTTTTGACTGTTGTTGTAGATGCGATAGCTGACGCTGTCAAGCGATACAGTCTTGGATATCTGCCAAGCGCAAAATCTCTTGTAAAATTCTCAAGATTGATCATGTGTCCATCAACGCCTAGAGCTAATTCAGCATTGATTGGCGAGCTAGTCGTGCCATCAAACTGCTGAAATGGTGTCAGCAGCACTCCACCATGCTCTCCAACGTTTCTACGTTGTGGAGATTCTTTTGTGAAGAACGGAGGTATGCACAAAAAACAGCCAGACGGAACTGTTTCAAATCCATATGTTTTTGTAGCTTCTAATTCAGCGTCTGATATCCATCTTTCATAATAACACACATCATGAACTTCTGCTTGCAATGGATGAGCAAACGAACTTGAAATTGGCTCATCTACACCAGTAGCGCTTATTAGCGTCTCTAATCCATCTCTGTTCGCTACGTCTGTAGCAAAAAAATATGCTTGACTAGACGTGCCAGAATTTGGTCCGTTATAATAATTGCCGACGCACATAACGTATGGCTGATTGACAGAACTTGTTGGTGCAATTGAGGAAGCATTGACAACAAATCTCGCTGACGCTACACCATCAACATCAATTGATCCACTATAATTTGATTGAACGCTGCCCCAACGAATGGTGACTCGCTGCCAGACGTTGCGCTTAAGAGCGTTATCTGCTGACAAAAACGTCATAGACGGCAATGACGCTAGATTCACTCTTGACGGAGATGTTGTAGCGCTGCTAGACAGTTGCAACAATATTCTATATCCGTTTATGACACCGTTCTCATCACGTGACGAACCAGATACAACTGAAACAGCGAAACATGATGACAGGTGTAATAGCGTTCCTGCAGTCATGTGCGTAGATCTGGCTGGAGCATAGCGGGGGTTTATTCTGAAATCAATGCTGAATGCACCAGACGGAACGAGATCGCCCCTGACAACAGATCCGTTATCTCTGTCAAGAGACGGATATAGCAAGACTGATGACGTTGAGACGTTAGATGCTGTGAAAAAATTCAAGCAGTGATAATTTGTGTATGACAGCGTCGCATTTGCATTCCATGGTCGAGCAAATGAGCCAAGATTTTTGATCGCGTGTTTCAGACCTGTCTCAGCAGTGTATTGGACTGTTGGCGTGTGTCTGTAAACATCGATCGCGACGCTGTTTTTTCGTGACACAGGCAATCTCTCAACGCCACTAACATATGCATTCACTGCAGCATAAATTGATGATCCTGTGTTTCTTGCTTTTGTGTATGTCAATGCATCTGTCAAAAGTTCAATTGATGCATCATCATGCGAGCCAGTATATGTCGCTAGCGTTTCACGCTCGCGTCTGCTTTTTCTAGCAAAAACATTTATAGAACCAGTTGCGCCTGAAGACGAAGAAGAAAATGAATGCAGTGGCTCTACAATGAGCGAATACGAACTGATGCTGCCGTTTTTAGCGTTAAAAAGAGACACTGCATTTCCTTGAATTAAAAATCTAATCTCAGACGCAACGTTGTCTGACGCTCGTTATTTTTTTCGATCGGACGCGACAGTTTACCAACAGCTAGCAACGTATCATTTGCATCATAAAGGCCGATGCCAGTGATGTACGTAAATGAGCGCTGAGTGTCTTCCTGACCAGAATCAATAACAACAATTCTATTCTCATCATCTTTAAATGAAGGATTTGATGAATAGTTGAATTCATCAGCTCCAGCTTGACAAAAAACAAGCATAGAATTGATATTTGTCACATTCTGAAACGTAGCAGCTGTTTGCGATCCAGATTGGAATCTTGCTGTCGCGATGTGATCGATGATGTTGTCGATTGACGCACTGACTAAGAAATCTGGTGAAAACGCTGCTTTCTTACCCGTCTCTGTCCCAGTCGCACCCAAGATCGTCTGTCCAGTTAGCGTCATAGCGTCAATCGCGCCGCTCATGAATTGAGAACCAGACGTGATTTTTAATAGATCGAGCACAACTATGCCACTGTCATAAAATATGAGACCGACATTTCTTGTCGTGTTAGCAGAGTCAACGATCTGACCGAACTGCCCACCTGGCGCGATCAATTTGTTTGAAGCTGCGCCAATATCAGTATAAAACGCTGAACCAGAGACGCTAGTCACGTTTAGATTTGAACCAGTCATGTATGACGTAGCAGACTCTGGAAACGCGATGTTTGATGCAGTCTGATAGAAACGCATCACAAACGTCTCGCGCTTGATCTGATCACGTGAAAACAGACGCTTAAACGAGATAAACAAAGCTGCAGATATTGCATCAGACGCTGTCGTGCTGCCAGGCGGAGAAACAAACTGCTGATTTTGCGATCCAAGAAGCAACTGAGCGTATTCACGATATATGTCCATCTTTTCTCTCATCATGAGAGATGATGATGGAAACAGCTCTTTGCCAAAAGAATCTTGACCGACTTTTGATGACGAGACGATCGTGCTGTTTGGATAAAGTCCGATCGTCATGTCAAAGATCGGATTTGCAGCTTGCAAAGAGAAATCTTGATCATAGACAGTCTGAAACAGAGACGATGTGACACCTGGGCCCACGCCACCAGTAACAAAATGTTGATATCTTTTTCTGCTGACGCTGCCACTGATATCTTCTTGCAAGACATCAATCAGCTGCGACAGAGAGCTTCTTGTGCTCTTAAGATCACTTGGTGATATTTCTTTATAAATAGCCATTGTTAATTCTTTCTACGATTACAATAATTTGCTGATTGACACTTTGAATTCTATCACCGCACCAGACTGGATGCCTGTCACTCTTACGTACGTGTCAATTATGTTTTTATTTGCTACGTTACCAAACACTGAAAACGTTGCATCAGTTAACGATTTCACAGCAATTGTGAACTGCGTGATCGATCCACCGACTGCATTTGTATTTTGAGATCTAAGAACTCTATATGACGCTCGACGTTGAGCATCAACAGATTCTGGAGCTGTTTTTTGCAACTGCAAAAACAGATCGTTCATCTCAGCTATAAACGCTTGGTCGCGCAATTCAACGTCAATTGACGTCTCATTTTGAATCGTTTGCTCAATCACGAGCAATGAAGACTTTTGAGAATTTCTGCCAAGTGTCACAACACCAGTCGCGCTATCGACACTGCTATCACCTGACAGAGTCAAGTTTGGCAATCTGATCAGATTTGGATTTGAGACGCTGATCAGCTTGTATTTTTGTGCATACTGCGCAGAAGTCAACGCTTCAAACACTGGTGTGTTTTTTTCAATTTTCTCCCTGCCTGCAGAGCGTCCATATTTTTGAATGATCTTATAATTTACTTCATCATCACTTAACGCAAACTTAACAATATTAAACGAGCCATCATTTCTAGCGATAGCTGCTCTGCCCTGATCTGTCAAGACAGCATCTAACTGTATGTTGTTTGTCGTCGAATCAAGAATACCCATTTTGTTAAATCCCTCTGATACTAATTAGAGCGAGAGTCTCGAATGTTGATTTTTATATTTCTCGCGTATAGCGCGTCAAGACTGATCAATTGCAGATTATAAGATCCTTCTGTTTCAAGAACAACAACGCGCTCACTCTTGTTTCTGTCAGTAGAAATCGCTAAATGTTCTGGTGAAAAAATCACAACGCATTTTGACTTGCCAGATTCAAACACCACGTCTGGAAACGGATCTGTCTGATAGAACAGATTCGGATATGCTTTTGGGCAACCTTGTGGGACAATTCTGTCTATTGTCAGAGCGCCATTAAATTTGCAGAGCAACTGCGCAGAATACGCAGATGACATGCTGTGTGCATCTATGCTTGCTATGGCGTATACGTCTCCAGACGTAAAATCATCGTCAACAAAATACGTCAGCGCTTCTTTTGCTCGAATTATTCTTTCGGCTTTTTCTACAGACGCGACGCTGATCGGGCTAAAATCGATCTCAGCTAATAGCAAAAACGGCTCTTGCAAAGATCTTCGCTTGTAAATTTGAAATTTGACAATGTCTCGCTGCTTGTTGACGGGCAATGACCACGTCAGAGTTAGAGCGCCACTGATGATGTCTGCTGTGAAATCCGCTGGTGGCGGTGGTGGGATCAATTCTTCACAAGCAACATCTTGAATAGTTCCAGACGATACGCACGAAACAGTCACATATCCAAAAACACCAGTGTCAGTGACTGCTGGTATTGAAACATCTGCAACAATCTTGACAAGATATCTGTACGTTGACCCATATTTCACTGCTGGGTCGACATATCTTGCTGGCGCTGATGCTTTTATGTAGATTTGCGTTATGTTTTTGTTTAGCGCAGCTGTGTTTGTTTCTTGTTTTTCAATCAAAAATCCTCTGATCGAGATCGACGGAATAGCTTTTGCGCCGTTTTTTACGGGTGTAAATTTTCCATCTTGCAAAGATTGCTGAGTCTGAATCCATCCTGAAGCTATAGCTGCATTTTGTGCAGATTTCGTTAATGACACAGAAGCTTTAGCTGCTGGAGCACTGGGTGACGTGAAATTAGCAGCCATCTTTGATATGACGTCATTGATGACGCGAGAATTTATGCGACTTCTTGCTGAAGCTTTCGCAGCGTTAGCAAACTGAGCGTCAACAAGCGGCGCTGACGGGATCAACACAGACATAGCTGAATTAAGTGACAGAGTTGTCACGTGTTCTGGTGTTGTGTTGTCTAATGACGCAGCTATTTGTTTTCTCGACTGACCACCAACAGCGCCATCAGTTGACAGCAACAACAGTGAACTTGAGACAGCCGACACAAATGATTCTGGCGTCTTTGATCCGTCAACTGTCAGCAGAGAAAAATCGCCGCTTAAAAAGTTTGTTTCTGTGATCAGTGCAGACGGCAATTCATCAGGTTTGATCGCATCATGTTTCGTCGTGATCAGCAGTTCTACATATCGCGCAGGATCTAACTTATCAAGCTCAGTCGGCTCTGAGACAGATTCGTCTTGCGTAAAACGCCCATACACGAATTTTGCAGTTACTGCTGGTTCGCCAAGATCAAGAATTGACAGCTCTCTAGATAACGAACTGTTCATAGTGACTCCACGCTAATAAAAAGAGTAGTGAGCTGATTTGCTTCACTAGATCTTGTGTCATCAATTTCGAGTTGAGTCGCTCCATTACTTAGTGATGCATTTACGTCAACTTTGAAAGATGCCTGATCAATTGGGATCAAAAACACTCTGTCAAACTTTTTAGCTGTTAAAATCTGCTGCGATATCAAAAACGGATCTGACAGACGTGACGTGATCTCACCGATAACAGTGACAATAGTCGTAGAAGCCTGTCCCACTTCAGCTTGCTTTGTTGTCAACACAGATGTCAAGCCTTGTGGCCTTGGAGCTGGAGCGATCGACGAGCGAGTCACGCCAACAACTTTGGCTGGAGTCTGCGGTGTGTTTGTTCTCGCTGGTGGAGCGGGCTGTGCGATCCCTCGAGTCACGCGAGTTTCAAACAACACATTGACTAGCTGTTCATCAAACGTAGGCGGCGCATCTAGCAACCACCACGTAGTTTCATTAAAATCTATGTCAAACGTTGTCTTTAATAACGTTTCTAAGCAGTATGAGATCACGTGATTTTTAGCGATGCTATCTTTCACGCTTTGCGAAATCTGTGAATAATCTCTGTCACTCATCAACGTTGTCACTGGTTGATTAGACTGTGCAGCAAATTCTACGTTTGATGAACGCTTTCCAACTCTGCGCGTTGGAATGAGTGACCAAGAAGCAGTAGATGAATCTGATGGCGCGTGCTTGTTTTGATCTCTCACAACAAATCTTGCAAGATCAAAACAAAATGATTGCTTTTCAAAGACAACAGATGGACGCAGCAGATCGCGTTTAAAAACATTTACTTTGATCAGATCGTTATTAATTTGCTCTGTGAACTGTTGCTGCAATGAAACTCTTCTGCCAAACGTTGTCATGAAACCATACGGCAATCCAACAACGAGCGCAGAACCTGTCACAGATGCACACACAGATTCGACGATCTCTGATGTGTTTTTTGTCAAAAAAGAAAAATCAGTGATGTATTTTGAAGTTGTTTTCGCTGCGCTGATTGAATCATCAAGAACAGACTGGATCATCGCCAGCTGCTCTGGTGTCATGATGTACTGCGCTGACTTACCCGCAGCGTTTAGCAACAGCTGCAATGACTGCTGTGATTCTTGACTTGTTAACGTGTCTGCGATAGCTTTTGCAGTAGCTGACACAAGCGTCAGAAACGAGTGCAGAGCTATGTTTGTTATCATAAACGCATTTTCAATCTCTGCGATCTCAGACATCACAAACGCAGATCTTGTCGGTCTGACTGTGATCATGTAAGCAGCAGTCTGCGTTGTGTTGATCACTACGCTCGGCACAGTGTTTGTTGCGACAAGCAACATGATGCTGAACAAGATCAATAAAATAGAACTGTCTGTAGCGTTTGAATATAGTGTTCTGTGTTCAAACTGCAAATTTCTAAAAACGTTTAGAACTTCAACAAAGATCTGAGTGACTGATGACAGCAAGCCTTTAGAATTTTCAAGCGCAAAGATCAGATCTCGCTTTGAAAATGAATAATCATACGTCTGAGGTACGATAGCTCTGTCAGAGAAAAATGAACTTATGATCGCAGCTTGAGACGTGACGCTAAGAGGAGTTGTTTGCGCAAGATCTCTCGCTACAAATGATGATGCACCATCAGTCTCTGATGATTTTGTGATTCTAGAAATGATGTAACAGAAAATAGCTGCAGCTAGCGATGAATTTGTAGCTGCAGAGCGCAAGACTACAGCAAAAGGATCTGGAGTAGTTGTTTGCGAAACAGACAGCTTTGTTGTGAGCGTCTGCAGAAGATCAGACGCACGAGATAGCTTGTCTGACAAAAACGCAGAATCTGTTGGCTGCGGTTCTGCTACGACAGGTATCCAGTTTGCGAGTATGTTCGCTGACCGCGCCGTCGTGCGCCACAGATTGTCTATAGCAGCGAGTGAAAAAACTGTATCACTTGATCCCAACAAAGATTCAAAATATAAGCGCTGCCCTGGCAGAAAATCGCTGACATAATCATCTTCATATCGAAGGACGCGCTTCTGATCAATCGTGTCAAAAATCGTGCTCATGCAAGAACCAGTTACTTGCTGAGAGACGACAGAGCCACCAAGCACACCATAGATCTTGTCTGTGACAGCTGCGTAATTGTTTTGCGGCTTTTGCGTCTCAAGCAAGCTAAAAACTGGGTTCATCTTTTGAACAACTGCAGCTAAAGACAGTCGATACTCTCTTGACAGTGTGACAAGAAGCGTCGAGAGAGCAGTCTGTTTGGTCAGTGAAGAGTCTAACAGCCTGATGCTTGCTGATGTGCCGTCAATGAGCTGTGTGATTTTAGCAGCTGGCATGTTCACTATGTCATTCACTGTAAATGCAGAAAACACATCAAACAGAGAAGATGGCAAACTGCTAAGACTAGTTTCAAGCGACGCGCCAGGTTCTGCACTTGTGACAAGATTTTTTTTCAGCAGCGCTATCAGTGGAGAAGATGTTCGCTTTGCACTTTCACAAAGCAAAAGAAAAGCTTTGGTCGCAGTGCATTTTTGCGTATACAGCGCTGACGGCACAAAATTTGTAAATTCTAACGCTGACGTTGGCGTCTGTTTTGGCGCTGCGCTTGAACTATTGTAAAGGCTGCTATGCGCAGCGATGTACGCTGTCGTCAATCTGTTATCAGATGAACGTGGATCTAGAGCTTGCTTCAGACTCTCAAACTGAGACGACACACCGTTTAAGAATGTGCTGATAGCTGTCACAGACTGAAACGTTCCAATCGCTGCTCTAGCTGAGATCAGATCTTTTACAGCGCTCTCACTTTCAACTGCTGATTGTATCATTCGTTCAGCTTCTGATGCGCGCAGCGCATCACTCTGAACACGCAGAGAAAAACAAGCAGCTGTAGAACTATCAGCAGAACTAGACACGCTTGGAAAATCAACGTACGCTAAAATCTCTGGAACGTCTGGTGCGAATCCAGTCAAGATCTCTATGTTAGATCTTCCCAGCTGATCAACTGTTGTCTGCGGCGTCTTCTCAAGTGTGACAACTGTCACATTTGGAACTGTTGGAGGCGGTGGATCTGGTGGAGCTACTGGTGGGCTTAGCTGTAACTGAACTGCATTGCGCGCAGTGAACGCTGGCAGTGGGAATCCTGGTGTTGTGTCATTTATGATGCGAGCTGGTGGCGCAGAGAAAACAGCACCAGATGATTTTGGAGCGAGTTGAATCATGATAACACCAATGAGGGACCTACAACAAACACATCAACGCTCATATTTGGAGACAGCGCTGCGAGCGCATATGTCAATGTGTCAGGCACTATGCTGACATTGTGATAGATGTTCACTCTAGATCTGAATGAGTTGACATATCCAACAAGTTCAAATTTTCCATCTGAAGCAAGAGCGATCACGACATATCCGACTCTAGTTTCATGTAACTGATCTGTGATGGTTAACAACACAGATTTCACAGAAACTCTCTCAGCAGAGATGCTTATATCTCCGCCCTCTGCTGGCTGAAACGTCACATCAGCGATCACTGGTTTTGATGAAAGACCGATCGCTGCATCTATGAATGGATGTCGCAGTGATCGCGATTCTTGTTTCACGATCACGCCGTCGTGCAGAGCATAAGGATGACGATAAGTCGCTGGATAGTATGAATATGGCTGCGAACCTGAGACAAATTTTACAAACTGCAAAAGCGATTCTGGATCTCTTCGAGTTGTGTAGACAGCATATCTGAAATTGCGTGAGATCGTTGATAGCGGCATCGCGTCTTTGAAGCTGCCAGATGACACTACACCAAGATCTGTCTCGTCACCTGTGTCTCTGTCAATTCTTAAGACGCTGAATAACATAGCTTGATCATACTCAGCTCTCTGCGTAGCTATCTCTGAGTTGAACAGATTTGAACTTGCATCTGAATTGATTATTGATCTTGCTACTGATGCATCACCTGATCGCGCTGTTGGTTCAATAACAAATGACGTAAGCAGTCCATCATTTGTTATTGACGTTGAAAGATTTGTCAGTTTTGGTTGTGCATACGCGATCTGTGAGCCAAACGCAGACACTGTCTGACAAGGCAATGAGACGCTATTTCCACCCGATTGCAATTCAACGCCATATTCACACACATCTTGAAACACAAGACTGTCATTTATGGTGATTGAGCGCTGACCATGTTCGATCTTTTCAATTGCAATGATTGTTTTTATTCCGTTAATGATCCTGCTAAACTTGACAAAATTGACATTAAAGATGTCTTTCACGCACAGATCAAATCCCTCTTCTGCGCGTAATACAATAAATTTAGCATCAGCAAAATGCGTCTTGTTTTGCGGCTTGATGACTAATCTAGTGCCAGATGAATATGCGTTCTCAGCTGCGTCAGATGCTACAACTACAATTTCGCAGATATTTGACAGTGATTTATCAAATCTGATCTCTGCGTCACCATAATTTTTTGCGATCAGATCAAAGTTTTGCAAAGCAGTTCTGCCAATCTCGCGCTTATAAATGAACGTCAAATTATCACGCGCATTTACAGACAAGACTGGCACATCTGCAGACATGCGAAATTCGCATTTTGGATTGTCGATCTTGTTAGAAACAAGCGAAAACTGTTTTAGCAGTGACGCTTGCATCGTGACAGATCCGATCAAGACGTCATCTCGAAGAGCATATGCTGTGACTGACACATTGTTTTGTATGTCATCTTGAGAGATGCGTAACACAGCTTCGTGCGTGTACGCGTCTGACGCGTTGACAACGCTTGACACTTCACGCATCGCGTCACCAATTGCGTTGATCGCTTGCGCAGCGATTGAACGCAGCCCATCGCCGCCAGTCATCATATCAATGATCGTGTTTTGCGAATCCGTTGCTGAAACAATCTGACGCGTGTCAATGTTTGACGCTGATTGGACAGATCGAGCTGTTGATTCATCAAATATGATCTGTTCTTTTACATTTAACTGAATTGCATCAGACACAGATTGAGTAGTCAACACTGCATCTTGCGTCTGCTCTGTCAGTTTTACTTTGATTATATGATCAGCAGACGCGCGGACACGAACAGACAGCAGAACATCATTGTTCTCTGTTCGTATGATGACAATTGGATTGTTTGCAAATTCTATCGCAGATTGCGTCTGCTTAAACTTGATCATTTTTCAATCACGATCGTGAAAATTCTTAAAAAGACAAGCGCACCATTTGAATTTTTGAAAATGCGTCCATAAAAAACGACTCTTGACGTGCCTGCATATCCCGCATCAATAGCGTGTAATTTTACAACATCGCCGCGATGAAATGAAAACATCTGCATAGCGATTCTGTTGTTTAGAGGTCGCGGATTCATATACACGTTTGTGCGTGGCAGATCGCTCACGTTTTTAACGTGTTGCTGCGGCGAGATCGGCACAAGCGGACCGATCGGTTGATACTGACCAAGCGACTCACCCAAACTGTTTACGGGCGGCATGTATGCAAAATTAATTACATGTGACAGCAATGGATCACTATACAGTGGATCTGAACCATTGATCTCACCAGTCTGATTTCTCTTATCAAGAGGAACGCTATCAGTGATAGTGAACACAATCTCAGATGGTGAGACTTCAAATTCATTATCAGCAAAACTATCAACAGTCTGCAGAAGTGATTGATATTGAAGTGAGCGTGTCGGATCGACGCTGGAGATCAGATCTGCGTGATCGTCTTGAGTCGCTGCGACTGAACCTGTTGAGACGAAGGCGCGACCGCCAGAGATCACGACAGATCCAGAAATTGACGCTAGCACATTTCCAGATTCATCTGATCTTACAACGATTGTGTCTTGTTGTTTTTGTGTTGCTTCAAATGATATGCGTGATGACGCATCAAAGAGCACACCAGCTCCGTTGTCTGCATAAACAACGTCTGAGTCTTCAAATGCATAAAACGCAACGTCAAGGTTTCCAGCTGAAAGCTGCCTGCGGCCCTCGATAGTCAGTATCGAATCAACTACGCGGCTGTTTTTATCAAGCAATCCCACTATTAATAGTTACCTCTGTCGGCTGCTCTGACACAATTTCTTTTTCTGCAGTGACTGTTTGCGCTTGTGTTTCTGCATATCGCTCAACAGTTTCTTTAGATTTTTTCTTGTTTTGATTCTTTTTGCTTAGCAGTTCTTGTGCTTTTGACATCGATTCAATTATCGCTGCTTTTGTCTCGATCACAGGTAGTTCACGCTGTTCTTGTGTCACTGATTGCGCTTTAACGTCTGTGTCAGTCTTATGTGTATCAGCTGTTTTTTTCTTCAGTTGATGACTCATGTACGCTGTCTTGTGAGACAGATTGAACTTTTCGATGTGTGATATGATTGCTCTGCTTGCTGGCATGTGATTTCACCAATTTGTCATGATGTTGAGATAAAGCGATCATTTCTTTTAATAGCCTGTTTGCGTGCTTCATCAGCAGACGAGCGCGCAACCCAGACGATTTTTGAAAAAAATCATAGCTTTTACTGAGTTCGTCTTCTATCAGAGCTACGCATGCATTGACATCGCTCCAAGTAGCTCTGATCTTATTAATCGTCGTTGTCTTGTCCAAGTCTAACTGTTTCATCAAGATGCTCTTTCAGCGACATAAAAACTTCTGTAGCCAAAACTGAATCTTCAAATCCACGTGAGAGATTTATCAGCAACAAGCCACGTTGTTGATCTGAGAGACCGATCTGATCGATTTGTGCAGACAGTTTATGCACAAACTCTCTTTTTTCAATAAGAACGCTAGCTATTTCAGATTGTGCTTTGTCCATTTTTTGTCTCAACTTTGAACAGAGTCGGGCTTAGTATTCGAATGAACTTGATCAGCTCGTCAGAGCCGATCGTTTCACGCTTTAACACAACAAAATGCCCCCAGAGCTCATGCTCAATGATGTTAGCAGCGTGTTGCCAAGTTGAAATGTCAAGCTCGTGTGCGCTTAAAATAGATGAAAGTTTTTCTGGCAATGACAGTTTCAGATCATCAACAGTTTTTGCGACACCGACAAGATCACCTTTGTTGATTATCTCAGATCTGCAAATGTCAACGATCTTATGCAAGATACCGCAATTTGGACACTCTGCGAAACTTTGCTGCACGACACCATCAATGATGAGTGAACAAGTGACAAAAGAAAAAGCTTTTGGTGACGCTGCGCTTTTATTTTGAGCGAGGATGCACCGGCATTTTATCAAGTGCCGCTGACTATTTTTCATTTTGAAGTGAACTGATTAGAGTTTTTGTTGCGCCAGCGATAGTTGACTCAGCAGCTGACGTGATGATCACGGTAAGCAGAGCTAGATCTTTTTCTGAAATTGAGATCTTGTTTGATCTAGCAGCTGTGATTAAAGTGTTATTGATCTGCTCTCCGATCGTAGTCGCCAGAGTCCAGACAAATTTTTGTGCAGCTTTTACGTTAAAAGATTTTTTAACAGATTTTTGTGTAGTTGTTTTCATGGTACTAACAATTCTTTATCATAAATAGAAATTGCAAGATTTATTTTTAAGAAAAAATCACAAATATCATCATGACACATCACACAACGCAGGCGCAACATCTTTTAATAGAAGCAATCGATCAAGAGCAGATGAAAAAAGTTCTCAAAGCTCTATCTTTTATGAGAAAGATCGATTTTTCTTCATTGCCGACAATAAACAACGCAGTCAAGTCAGCGATTGATGAACTCAACACAAGTCTCACAAAAGACAGCGGCATCATCACAAAAACTAGTGACGTTGTCTCAAGAGCGTTCGCAGCACTGAAAACTAGATCAACTGCACCGTTAAAAACGCCTGTGGGCAAAGCGATTGACATCGCGTCAACTGTCACAAACGGTTTTGCAGCTATGCCAAGCATCATCGACGCAAATGTCAGAGATCCAAGCAAAGTAGCTGACAAACCGCTGTCAGACGCCGTGACAGCGAAAGCCGAGATCGTGCAAAAGCTGATACAGAAAGCGTTTGCGTCTAAAAGCAATCTTATCAGCGCAGAAAAAATCGCAGAAGACATGATGCACGTCAAGCTGCGAACTATCGCTGACATAGCAAAGCGTATCAAAACAGACGTCGGCGCGCGCGATTCGTTTGAACTGATCAGCAAAGCTATTCAGACACAACAGACCAAAGTGCAAAATCCGAAAGCGACGAAAAAACCAACAGAACCAGAAAAAACGACGCCAACAAAAGGCACGACTGGAACTACACCATCTAACACTGCAAGATCTGAAAATTTGGACGTCTTAAAAAAGATTCAGAAAGATTCTGGACTTGATGAAGCGACTTTTTCTAAAGCGCTTCAGGCGATCATCAAACACGGTTACACACTTTCTAAGAAGTCAGCGCCAAAAGCTAAAGCTGCAGCATAAGCTCCAGCTCCAACTGCGCGATCACCCAATAGCACGACTCCGTGCCTCGCAGCATCATCCAACACTAATAGAGCTCTTGTTAATTCACTGGCACATAACGCTGATGTCAAACTAGAGCAGATATTTATGCGAACTACACCGCCAAGATTTACTAAGCGACGTTCAAAGATCTCTGATGCGTGTGTTCCGTCAGCTTGTCTAGCTTTTACAGCAGCGATCTTTTTGCGTGTTTCAATCTGCGATGATGGTTTGTTAACAAAGATGCGATTCAACAGCACAGAAGATTCAAATCTAGTTACGTCTTGAAACTGCTTGTGTTGCCACGACAGCTCTGTCGTTGAAACGCTGTCATGTAACTGAAGATCAAGCGCAGCGCACACATCTCCAAGATCGTTCACAGTTTCATCTGTGATCTTAAATGTCATGATCGCTAGCTTCATGCGATCAACGTTTTTTTGCACAGTCAGTTCGATCTCTTTCGAGACTGAGCGACACAAGATAACTGACGCTCTCGCATCAAGCGCTGCTGTCAGCAACTTGTCTATCTCATACACGTTTTCAATGTGTCCATCAACTGCAATCGCTCGCTCGATGCGAGCTAGATCAGCTCCGATTTTCTGAGCTGTGACAGATACACCGGCAGAAAATTCAACGAATGATGATTCTTCTGTCTCTGTGATCAAGATCCGAGCGCCAGATCTTGAACTACGAAAACAGATCTCAACAAGATCAAAAAAATTTGATATTTCTGGAATGTCTTCTAGCAGAAGCTTGATGTGTTGTCTGCAGAACTGCTGTACGTCAGCTGACTTTGTCTGATTTTTTAGAGAGAAGAAAAATCCTGGATGCTTTTTTTCTAATTCAGAATAATCTTTTATCAGTTTGAGTTTGGTGTGTCGCTGATCATCTCTGTCACGTAGTTGTAGATCGCTCTCGCGATCAGACCAAACACGCTTCCTGAAAACGTCACTCCGACCCAACTGATCAGCTTTGTTGCATTTGATTGCCACGCCTTGACCTCGTCTAGCTGTTTCTGCAGCTCTGTCAATTTTTCTGTTGACTCTACGACATCGTCAGACGTTTGTTCTAGTGATTTGTCAACAAAGTCTTGCTTCGTGCGTAACGCTATAACAGATTTTTCTAACTCTGTTAGAGAATCATCTGTCTTTTCGATCTCATCAGAGAGCTGTTTTACATCTATCTCAATACTAGAAATTTTCTGTTTTGTCTGTGTATCTGCCATCTGTCTATCTCTTATATTAGATCTAATATTAGATCTGATCTGTTTAGATCTGATCTGTATTTCTGATCGGGCGCGTGATCGCGCGCAAACAAACCAAAACCAATTGTTTCTTTATAAAGAAAGAAGCCGATACAATCTTGTTGCACGCATTATCAATCTAGTTGATGCAATCTCCATTCGAATCAGCAGACATAAATCCAGCTTCGCATTTTGTCATTGTCAATGATTTTTTTCACGATGAGTTGCTAGGCGGCGCTGAGCTAACAACAGCCGCGATTGAATCGTCTCTAAAAGAGAGAGGATTCATAGTTTCAAGAGTCAAATCAAGCGCTTTGACTCCACAGCTCATTTCTTCACATAGAAAACCGCTTTGGTTGCTATGTAATTATTCGCACGCTGACGCGCGCGCTTTGACAGCCATCATTCGATATGCAAGATTCATTGTCATTGAATATGATTTCAAATTCTGCATAGCTAGATCACCAGAAAAACACGCCGCTGAAATAAAATCAAAATGCACATGCTCAGCTTCTGAGCACGGAAAATTTGTAACGCAATTATACAACTCTGCGCAAGCAATCATCTGGATGTCAGACAGACAGCGAGACATCACGCTGACTGCGTGTTCAGACATGAAACCAAAAAAGCAGCTGACAGCATCCAGC
>OFRM01000020.1_pt1 | contig 58972 bp, 73 predicted proteins | sample 1543101 | NCBI WGS metagenome assembly OFRM01 (sample SAMN07774223, study PRJEB24372) | wastewater metagenome | isolation source: Exp Tend VB 0WW | collected 2016-02
ACCCGGACTTCGCGAAGTCCGGGTGGGCCATCCGGAGCCGGCGCAACTCCGGAAGGAAAATCCTCCTTGTAATGTACATTTTATCTCCTCTCAATAAAACGGCTTCCAATCGGACACCGTCGGTCATCTCCATCTCCTTTGTTGGGTCGAGTCCCGCGCCGGCTGCAGATTCCCGGTTACGCGTCCACCATGATCAGGATGTGGTGGACGAAACCGACTGGTGCCGGCTCATCCACCACGGTTTCGTAAAATGTTCGCCAGCCGATGCAGACGCCGGCGGAGGCTCTTTGCTGCTGCTCATCGGGAGTGCAGATGCACTCCCGCGAGCAAATTTCGCAGTCGTGATTCAGATTCTGGTCCATCTCCATCTCCTTGCTTTTGGGTGAGTCCCGCGCCGGTTGCGAATCCCGGTTACGCGTCCGCCATGATCAGGAGGATGGAATCTTCCCCCCCGGTCGATGAGTTCACGCAGTACGTCAATGTCATGCATTTCTGCAATCCTCATTTTTGTCGCTGGCTCGACCATCCTGGCGGAGGAAAGGAGGCATATCAATCTCCTCCTCGAACCGCCAGGAATTGATCGACCGATCGAATTAGTGCGTCCTGGGTGATCCGAATTACCTTCGATGGCGCCCGGATCGCGAGCAAGCGAATCAGGGCTAGAGCGTGACGACAGATGTGGTCGTCCAGATCCTCGATGGTAAGCATCTCCGCCGCGTCAGCGACAGACGAAATGCCATCAGCGAGGAAATCCTCGCCCGTCAACAGGCGGTACAGCGCCTCGTCGGGAGTCTCCGCCTCGATATGGTCCGTACCATTCGAGGCGACCCAACGGCCACCAGTCGCCTCTACGGTGTATCGCATGGTCATGGCGCCACCTTCTTGTAATAAATCAGTATACCGCGTCACTCCTCTTTTTCCGGCTTCGGCAACACCTTTCGGGTGGCACACTTCCGCCGAAACTCGACCGTCCACCACGGATCGACCGTGGCGTCGATATCATTCAGTTGCGGGTGCGCCCAGAACCAGCACACAGCCCGCGCCACGGCCCATCCCTGGGCGAAAGGTAGGTCCCACAGTTTCTTGACGAGGTGTCGCACCCGAGCGGCCTCCTCGCCTTCGATCTCGTCCTCGAGCCACGGTCCCAATCGGCCGAGACGGTACGTGTCCTCGACATTGGCGCCGAGCGTCATGCCGGGACGAGATCCCCGGTGGTCGAAATCGGAAGCGTTGTTCGCGGCGGAAATCGCGTTCCACTCCGCGCGATCGAACACGTCACTAACCTCTTCGGCTGCGAGAGTCAGCGCCATGTCCCAGCACTGGACGGATTCTTCGACGGCTTCCGTCTGATTCTTGTAACTGTGTGCCGTTTGCAAGCGGCCAATCGACTCCATCGCATCCTGGCCAAGTCGGAAATTCTTCCGCTCGGAAACCACCCGTGGCTTCTCGTAGAAGATCGGCCCGCCGACAGCCGCCGACATCTGGCCCTGGTAGCGACGACGAATATCGTCCACCAATCGCTGCTGTTTCTCGGCGTGTGCCGGGCCGGGTGGGTAGCCCTGAACGTCGGCGACAGGGTCGTAACTCCGCAGGAAACTCACGACCTCCGGAGCGGTCGCCACCGCGGCGGCCGTGTCACGGCTGGCTTCCCCCCGGAATTTGCTGTGATAGCCAACATGGGCGACGAATGTGTTTTCCTCCGTGCGATAGATCGCGATGGCGTGCCATCGCGTTTGCTCCTGGCCATTGACGTATTCGCCGTCGATGTCGGTGATGACATCGCCGACGAAGGACAACGGCGCGTCCCCGGAACGGGGAATTGTGTACGTTTCAGACATCTGTTTTGCCCTCTTAGACTTAGAGACTCTACGCTCTGGTGCGAGCATTTCCCGATTCACGAAATTTTCCGAAGCAGGGACACATCTTCAGCTTCTACCGACTCGTAAATACTCTCTTCCGAATAGGAGTCATTCGCGACTTCCTCGCCTGACTTCCTCTTGGCGTCGCGCGAGAACCGCCAGATAGCGGTTCGGGTCCAAAAACAGTGCCGTCTCGGTAAGACCGTGTTCCAAGACCACGTCGGCGTTTTCCGCGACGTGTTTCCATGTCTCCCAATCGAGGAGACACCCTTCTCGGGTTACGCCGAAATACGGACCCTCATAGCCCTCGATTGGTCCGTCGGGATCCTCGAGCCACTCATCCTCGACCGATGATTGGACGAGCCATCGATCGTCGGCCAGATACGCCCACCAGAGCGTATTGGTTTCAATCGAGAGATCCCGAGCCGTTTCACCTACGGTCCGGAAATCCCGAGCCGTGGTCTCGCGCAGCGTCTCGATCACGTAATATCCTGATGCCGCGCCCGGGATCATTTCCAGCCACTGCTCTGGTGTCCCACGAAGGAGTACGTACAGCCATGAGCGACCCTCCCCCGCCTCTTCGAGTGCATCGGCATAGGCCCACCGAGTTACATTGTCGGTTGGATTGGCAGCCCATGCTGCCTCGAGCATTGCGAGCATTGCGTTCATTCGTGATACTCCAGGAATTCCGGGCAAAAGAGGCCTCCGGGAATCGCACCCGGTCCACGGCGTGGGATCGTGGATGCTCACGGCGCCCCGAATTATCGGGGCATTCGACCACGCCAGGTTCTCCTCAGAGACGGTGTTGCCGTCTCTGAATCATCAACCTTCCCCTGGATCCATCATACCTGCCATGACGGCATCGGTCTCGACGGCCGCCATCGCTGCTGCCAGCGCCAGATATGCTTCGCGCCGGCTTTCGTAGCCGACCCATCTATATCTGCCGGAAAGGCGGCGGATCACTTCCGCCGTCACATGCCAAGACCGCCGCTCGAGTAGCGGCGATTCCTTTATCCAGTAGAAATACTCTCCATAGGCAGACGTCCCGGGGGCAAACTCCCCGGCCTCCTCGATGACGTCCGCCAGGATCGCCAGGGCGACGACATCGCCCTGGCGAACAGCCTCACAGATACCCGCAGGGAACTTGGTCCCCATCTCGGCATCCTCCCATCTGGGCGTGGAGCATTTCGACCTCACGCGGACCTCGTCGCAGGGACAAGCCGGTCCGCGACCTCCGCGGCCGCAATCGCCATGACAACCACCTTTTGCTCCTGACAGGCCTGTCAGGAGCTACTCCGCAGCCTCGATGATGACATCGGCTGCAATGTCCCCATTGCAGATCGCATAGATGGTACTTCCGGCCGGGTCGTCCAGACTCTCGGCGGCCGACATGACCCCCCTCGGGGTCATGTCGGCGTCGCGGAACTCGGCCGCAATGGCCGCGTCCCAGACGCCGATTTTGCACCACTCGTCCACCTCGGACGGGGAGAATTCGCAATCCAGCCAGTTTCGCGCCTGTTCAGCGGCATTGCCGCTGAACATCGTCCCCGGCCCGTTCAGCATCTGGGCGATTTCCTGAATCGCCCAGGCATCGCTGTCGAACGCTCGACAGCGACCGTTTTTGCCAATGGAGCCGGTGCATTCACCGGCTTCCCCCCGCAATTCCTCCCAAACATCTGATGGGAGGCTACCCCCGCAGCAGTCACAAGTCATCGTATTTTTCGCCATGAATCCTTACCTCTTGCTCCTGACCGGCAGGAGTCACCGTGGGCGAGATTCGCGGCCTCATCAGAGCCGGCATCACCGGCTGACGCTCCGGGCGTGGAGCGTTTCGGCCTCACGCAGACCTCGTTGCATGGACAAGCCGATCCGCGAACTCCGCGGCCGCCCTCTCCAGTTTCGCGGCGGAGGTGTTTCCGCCTTCCGTCAGGAGATCGGCCAGGGCGGAGCGGGAGAGCGAATCCAGCGGATTCTCCCGACATGTTTCGATGAGTCCCCGCAGATGCAGGGACTTCTTCGCAACCTCGGCCTTGGTGAGGTTGACCGCCCACCCGATGAGCTTCGGGTATACGAGAACCGCCGGATGACGGATGGCATGTTGCGACCGCGTTCCCTCGAACACGGTCGGCACATGCGCCGACTGTGTTTGTTTCCGGGTGCCGATAACCCGGACATGACGGACGCCGTTGGCATCCGTGAACCATGCCATCCCGACCGCCGCAACGTTTGCGGCGTAGCCATAGCTGCTGGCTACGCCTCCGCCATCCTTTTCCCAGACGCCTGACGGCGTCTGGAGTTTCTCCGCGACTTGCCGGGCACTGAGCCCGGCAACGGTGCGGGCACGGAGGCCCCTGTTAGCCTCCGATACTGCCCGATCCAGGTGCGCCGATGCCGGCGCACCGATCGGCCCCCCGCCGGACGAGAAGGTGATGTCGAACATGATTCTTCCTCCCGCCGGATCACGGTGACCGGCCAACCGTCAGATGTCGCCATCCATCTGACACTATCATTCTAACGTCGCGTACAGACATTGTCAATGGTTTCTCGGAAAAATGTACAGACATTTTCGAGCGGATGTACAGTAACTGGAAGTGGTCGAAATGGAAAAGCCGTAGGGCATGTCGAAACACACCCTACGGCTTTTGTTCGAGCGGCGCCAGCACAGATCAGGGTTCTTCGCGGATCGAAATAATCTGATGATCGAGCCCGGTTGCTGGCAGAGGTAATTCCAGGTCACCGACGACGAAAGTGTGTCCTTCGGACGACGCGGCCAGGCCGTCATCGTCGAACGTGACTACCGAGTAGGTGACCGTCGTGGACGGTTTGACGATCACCATGAGTTGTTGCACGTCGGGCCGCAGGTCGAAGTGAGATTCTGCATCACCTGCCTTGACGACTACTCGCGCAGACTTCGCGTCCGATGATGGCGACCTGATCCAGGTCAATTTGACATCCGCTACTTTTGGCATAGTTGTCATCCCGTAATGAATCCGACTGCGAACCCTTTACATGTTCACTTCTTCGCGTGCTTCTCTATCAGTGCCAGAACGGCGCTCGCCTGGAGACAGGCCAGCCGATCCAGTGTGATCCTTAGAATCTCTTTGATCTGTGCGATATCGACCGGAACCTTTTTGCCCTCCTGCTTGCTGATTTCTACCGCCAGTTCGTTTTCATTGATGCTCATTGACTACTCCTCATTTAGAACCTGGAAGGTCGATAATGAAGCCGCGCTTGATCGTTGTCGTCGTGTTCTTGCCGTCAGCGGGCTGGACTGCTCGTTCTTCCTGGGCGCCATGCCTGGCCAGCATCTGGGGCACTGCCAGACCAGCGGCGATCGCCATTCCCGCCACGGAGATCCCCAGAGCGATCGGCCACCTACTTGGCTGCGAATTGGGTGGAATGTTCGACGGATTGTTGTTGTCGTGATGGTGATGAAAGTCATCACAGACAATTATTCCCATATCATCTACACTTTCTCCGCTTTTGCCTCCTTTCTCGTTCATGGCAAACTCCGGACCTAGATGTTTGGATTTCAGTCGGCGAACGTCCTTCACGTCGTCGTAGGCAATTTCCTGGAGGTTTTGCAGAAACACTGCTTGCCGGGCCAACTCGAGCTTGCTGCCCTTGTCCAGCAGGGTATCTTCAGCTTCCTGCGATGGCGTTCGACGATCCTTCGGCGGCGGTTCTTCCGCCAGCGGCCCCTGCCACGGCTGGCTGTCGGGCGAGCCGTTTCGAGAGGTTTTCGATCTGAATAGCCAGGAGAGCATCTTGCGATTCGCCCTTGAGGAATTTCAATCGTCCCAGATGCATCAAGTCGGCATGATCGATAGCGGACTGAGCAACCCGTTCTTCGACTGTTGCCAGGGGAGGGTTATCCGCCATCTGCTTTTCCCTCCATTGCTTCGAGCAGTTCGCTCATGCTCAGCGGCTCGGGCACGTTTCGCGGATCGAAAGGGGTCGCCCTGCGAACCGTCTCCTCTGGCCTTTCCTCTGGCTTCGACCGCACCGCAAGGCCAGGTTCGTCGGCGATCACCTCGACGTAGGCCACCGGCAACTCGTTGCGGTTGGCGTCGAAGAAGGCGACGCCAACCACCGAGCCGCGCCGGTTGTATTCGTAAACCGACTGCATCATGGCGGCGACGTCGGCCGCCACCAGGATCGTTTTTGTGTACATCGTGCCGGCCTCGACCGATTACGCCTTCGGTAGAGCCGACGACACGACCGTAGGCGCTCCACCCATTCCACCCGGCAAAAATGCTCGCGCCTGACCTCCGCCTGATTCGCCGATGATTCTTTGGGTCAGTCCCTCTCTCATGCCAACCTTACCCTCGAGCATGCCGATGCGGCCCTGCTCCATAGTGAAGGCGTGCCCTTGCGCCTGACTGAGTATCACAGCTTGCAGACTTCCAGAGATGACATCATCCGTAGCTGTCGCCATCTTCCATCCTCCCTTTTCGATCAGGGCGACTCGTCTTACTCCACTGGGCGTAACCGAATTCGTAGCGGACGATCTGGGCCAAAGTCGTCCGTTTGCACCACTTTTCCCGTCGCGTCCACCAGTTCCACCTTGAACCGTTGGCCTTTCAGGCGAGCAATCTCGTCCTTCATTGCCTGGACATCGGCAACGAGGGAGGGGTCGTAATCCTTACCTGGATCCCCCCTGTCTCCCTTCGGGCCCGATGGTCCGGATTCGCCTTTCGGTCCAGGTACGGGTTTGCGCGACTCGATTAGTTTCTCCAATCTGGCAATGGATTCGCGAATCGCCCTGCTGTCATCCGTCCCGGACGGAAGAGCAGGTGACGGAAGAGGCGGCGCGGAGATCTTCCCGAGTCGCTCGATCATTTCATCCAGCCGCTTCTTCCGAGCAACGATGTCGTCCGGATCTGCGTCCGGTTGTTTCGGAGTTAGTGGTGGAGGCGGAGCCTGATAGCGCGGATCGAATGGATCCGGGCTACCGCCACTTCGGGGCGAGCGCCCCCGAGGCGATGGCGATGGTGGACATCCTCCCGGACCACACTGGAGACGGATAAAGGCGCTCAACTGGGCATGAGTTGGCCCTTGGCCAAAGCCGGCCGGCTGGCCGGGATAGTCAGGCCGATACGAATTGGTAAGGCCGGCAAGGGTTCCGTCCGTCAAGAAGAGTCCGCCGCCCGAGTCACCTCCCGTCACCGGCACATCCGTAGTTCCGTGTCCGGCCGAGTAGCCGCGAAAAGACCCCTTGCGCGTGAGCGGTCCGCGACCCGCCGGATAGCCGATGAGCAGAATCGACTCGCCATCACGAGGGGCGCGAGACGATACCGTGACGCAGGGCTCGTCTTTTGCTTCCGTGGCCGAGAGCAACGCCAGATCCGCGCCGGCACGGTCGAAACCCAGCCGGCTGGCACGGTAACTCCTTCCCGAAGGGAACCGCAACGTGATCGCGTTGGCGCCCTCGGCAACGTGTCGGTTCGTGACGAGTAACCGACTGCCACGGTATTCGATATGCACCGCCGAGCCACCCCACTGACGGCCACTGCTCTGGCAGTGGACGATCGCGGTAGCATCGGCCGCCGTCGGATTAGCCGACACTGGGGCAGACTTTGGCGTTCCAGGTAGAAGATTGGCTGGCGACAGATCAGCCAGTTGCCGCTGCGACTGTGCGTATGCGCCACCCGTGAGCAAGAGGCAGGTACTCACGGCCCAAAGATCGTGGCGATTGATCCACTTACCCAGAACGAGCAGGAGTGTCAATGCGGCACAAAAAACGATTGCGGCCGACCAGCAGATTACAGTCAACCAGCCGAATTCCACAGGCGTCATTGGCAACACCCTTTCTCCCGAACTTGCTTGCAGTCGCACGCGGGACAGCAACGGTCGTCGGCATCGCACTCGCAATCCGCACCTGGACACGCGCACGCTGGGTATCCATTACATCCGCATCGCGTCGAATGCTGGTAGGCTCCAATGCCTGTCAGGCAGGCAATCACGACCAACAGTGGAGCGAGCGGGAGTAGTTTCTTCACGAACCAGATCATCGCTTCTCCTCTCCCGAATCCTTGCGGACGATGCAATCCAGTTCCGACATGCGCTGATGCAGTCGCGACAGGGCACCGGAAGATTCTCCAGCAACCTTGCCCATCGCCTCCATCGTGTGTCCCAATCTCTCCAGGACCTCGGCTTGTTTCAGTACGGATGCAATCAGGGCGTCCAGGAGTTTCAGGTATCGCTCGACAATTGGCTGAATGACAGTAGACCCAATCCACGGAGCCACTTTCCACGACCCCGCCCCCATGAACAGCAGAATCGTGACGGCGACGCCGAACGTCTGTACGAGACTAACCCACTCGTTCATCTCGACAACCTTTCGGCTAAAAGAGGATCAGGACAAGAATAACCTGAGTACGATCTATAATGGCATCATACATCGACATCGAATCGAGACGCAAAGCACCAAGAGGATGTGCCAGATCTGCTTATTTCCGTGCAAGTCTGCTATCCGATTTCCGACATCTTCTATCTTCAGGTAGAGTTGGCGGAATTACGATTCGCGATTCGCGAAGTCGAGGATCGAAAAGGAGTTGTTTCCATAAGCAAACTCCGTGCCACTGGCGCAGGAATCCGGCGAGTCGCACTTTTCGCCAATTGGCGAAAAGTTGCCAATTGGCGAAACTCCAGCCACCGAGAAGGGGATATCCTGGATGATTCAGATGCCATTTGGGTTGAATCTGTTCGTCACGACACTTATTGCCAGCGCCGTCTTCCTTGGTGTCGTGGACGGCTTCCTGTACTGGACGGGCGGTTCCCCAGCCACGATTTCATTCCAGGTACTGGAAGCGTCACAGCGTTATCCGGGAATCGTCTTCGTGATAGGATTGCTCATCGGCATCCTGATCGGACATCTACTCTTTCCGCAATATCGCTGACGTGAAGAAGTGTTGCCGTAATAGAAACACGCAACCCCGGTGAGGTAAACCGGGGTTGCGTGTGCGACATCGAGGAGGTAATTTGCCAACTAGGATTAAAAAGATCTTATCTCCACTCGTCATTTCCGTCAAGTCGAGACTCTTTCTGTCTCCAGTTTTTTTGCAAGCGAGGTAACCACCTGTTTTAGCGTCGTTGCTTCCGACGTGAACGAGCCACCATAACGACCAAGGATACGATAAGACTGACGGGCTCGCTCGAGAGCCCGTTTCAGATCGTTGGCGCGACGAGTGGCATTCTCTTCCTCCTGCGTCTCCTCGGCAACCGCGAGCGTCTCGGCCTCTTCTTCCTCGATCAGTTCGGCGATTTCCTCCTGATCGCCATTGGATTGAACCAGAGCCACCAGTTCGGCGATGCGTGAGCCGGTAGGAAGTCCGCCACCCGTCTCGTCGATGGCTGCATCCCAGACTTCCTGACGCTCCAATGGCGAGTCGAGAGTGGCAAGCGGACGAAGAACCCCTTCTGGGATCTGCGATTTTTCCACACGTGTAGACCTGGTGTCGAGTTCCGCCTCGATCTCCGCCGCTTGCAGGAGTTGATAGGCGCGACTCTTGGACAGGCCAAACTCGGCCATGACGCAATCGAGCCATGTCGCGTACTTCAATGCCCGCCAACCTTCCCGCTGGCGCAGTTCGAGGAGTGACGAGCGCGCATCCTCGAGATGGTTACGGATGCGATCGCAGCAGCGTTTTGCCTCGGCGGCCGTCATGAGGGCATGGTAAATAGTCACCGGAATCGCCTGATTCATGGCTCACCTCTCAATCGGTTACGCCGACTCGCTGGCTCCACCCGGATGTCTGGATTAGCTCGCTCACTGTCCCACGCCGCGAGGGCATTCAGTACGGCCAGCACCCCTTCATCTGGCCAACCTTCGTCGCTTAACGACGCAGGCCAATCTCCTCGAAGAGAGTCGAGCGACACCCGGCACAGGACGAATTTCTCGATGGTGCCGGCACGAACTCCGGACTTGATCTCTTTCTCCCGGACGAGTGCTCGCAGATCCTTGGTTCGGCTGGCGCGTACCCCCTCTTGTACGAGCCCCTTGGCTCCCTGAACGCTTACCCGATCCGCGCGTGCCGCTGTCACGTCTAGCGGATGAAAGAATCCACGCCCCGAGACGCCACGCTTGTGATACTGCTTGACGCGAACCTCGCGCAGTACCACACTGGCCGGCGTCTCCGGCGACGGCGGATCAGCGTAGCCATCCGGATCGTATCGCGCCAGCATCTCGGCCCACTCCTTCGTGATCGCCTCGCATCGCTCGGGTGTAAGTTCTCCAGCCGACGAGATCCTCTCTTCGAGCATCTTGGCATGCGGACATTCACGGTTGGGAATTACCGGACACTCCTGACACTTATCGACACCTGGACAATCCGGATGTCGTCTCGGATCACGCTCATGTAGACACATTCGTGTCAACGGACAGTCACATTCCGGCATCTCGATCGAGAGGAGCGCCCGGCCAAGAGTCGTGTCTCCACGCAGAGGCCGCGGAACGAATAATCCACCAGACATAGATGTATACAACGGCATCGGCGAGGAATTTCCCGATGCGGTTATCGCTTGATGACGAGAATTCGGCCCCAGAGTCGAGCGGGGCAGAGGGTGCGGCCGCACCCTCTGATCCTCCCCCAGCGCCTCGTTCTCCGCTCGAAATCAGTATACCGGATTTTCTTTCATGCACGAAAAAAGAATCGCGTGACGCGATACCGAGGACGAGTATCGCATCACGCGGAGTAGCGGATCTTCTTCACGCATAAAAGCCGCACGGCCTGGCAGCGCTGCCAGGCCGTGCGGCAATCCTGCCCCAAGCACCAACTGGTCGTCATGACCACGTATCAATTATTGAAATGACAAGGGTGCCGTCTGCAAATCTTCCAGTCGGAAGTTTCCCTGCAAACTATGCGTATCCGAGCGCAACGTCTCGTCGAGTGGCACCGTCCAACGGATCGGCTGCGTGTTCTCGGACCACTCGACGACGGTCAGCAGACGACCGGCCAATGTCCAGTTGCCGCGCCATTGCGTACCTTGCCAGTCGCAACAATAAGTGCCATTGACGTCGAAGATGGCGGGCGCCTTGACGGCTCCCCACGTCATGAGCCAGGCACCCGCAACGATGGGAGTCGGTTTCGGTTTCACCTTCCCCTTTGGCAACGGCGCGGCGAAACACGAAGCGGAAACCGCGACGACAACGCAGATGGCGAGAAGATCGCGCAGCGATGCGCGAAGCTGAAGATCGCGAAGTCGGCGAAACAAAACCATTTTGGTTGATCTCCTGAATACTCAAACCCGAGATCTATTCAATTTCTCACGCGGATGGCCGTTCCAATTTCTTCAGCACCATCTTGGTCAGGTCGTCCAGATGAACCAGCGTCGCCTGACGTGCCAGTTTGATTGTCATTCGCGCGGTAAACCCGATTGGCTGCCCCTCGAGCCAGTCGAAGAAGCACGCTACCACGGTCGCCACCATCACACTCGACGGTCGAATGTCCGAAGCCATCAGTTGCGGCGGAAGAGTGGCGATGATCGCATCGAGTTCCTCATCGCTCAGGCCACCAGAGTCTTCGACCATGAGTGGCATTGCCCAATTGGCCGTCATCTTCCTGGCCAGCAATTGCCAGAGTGTATGGATGACAACTCCCAAAATCGTCCTGTCCATTTTGGTGCCTATCGGTAAGGGTTACGCCTTCTTTTTCACGTCCATGATTTTCCTAAGCGCCTGCGTGACGGTTGGCTGATATCCACTTACGAGGATAGCCAACGCCGCGTCTCGACGCGACGCCGCATCACGAGCATCGTATCGGGAAGCCGCCTTCTTCGTCGCGGCCAACACCTTGACTTTCTCCGGGACCGTCAAGTCAGCCAGAAGCGACCTGGAGCCGGCGTCGAGCGCTGACAACACATCTCGACGAATATCATTGTCGTAGACGACCTTCACGTTCATTTTCTGGGTAACCAGTTCGCGAGCGCAATTGTCCCAGATCGCATCTGGGTGATCGATCTGTTCGAGAATCGCCGACACCAGGGAGGAATCCTTTGGCGTTACGGCGCGCCACGAAGCGCCCAGCAGGACTGTCAGGGCCTTGACGCCGCGCCTGGCAGCACGGCAGGAATGGCGAACGAACAGGGCCAATCCGAAGCAACTGGCAAGGGCCTGTGTTGCGAAGGTTGTCCAGCCGACAGCATCGAGACCGCCAAGGTAGGCGTGAACGGTGTTGGCCGCCGACAGGACGGCTGGCAGGTCGAAGTCGATCATGCGTTGGCCTCCAAGCAAGAGAAGTGTTCGGGCTTCCGCTACCGATGGCGACAGCACACGACAGGCGTGTTCGGGTGAACGCCATTCCGATGCGGAGTCGAACCAGAATACGAATGTCCTGTCTCGTATCGCAAACGAATGCGACTCGCTCCCCCAGATCATAGACAGGCGGCAGTCGTTTGCTTCACGGATTTCCCATCGGCACAAACATCAACGGTTCAAGGCGTCGTCGTCGAGGCCTTCACCTGAAACGAGCCGTAGGACAACACTTCGCGGTCCCCCTGGTCGGTGCGCGCCAGGGTGAAGTAGTACGTTCCCACCGGAATCGACAGATCCCGCGACGACAGAGAAATCGTCAACGTCCGTCGTACCGCCGAGTTGATGAAAATGCTGCTACTGGAAGTGTCCTTGCGGATGATGTCCTCGCTGGCGTTCGCGCTTTCGCGGACGGAGAAAGCCAATGCCCAGTTAGCAATACTGGTAATTCCGGATACCGTACATAGGATATCCCGATCTTCGCCACGAAACACTTCGATCGACTGTCGAACCGCCACGGGTAACCCTCCTCGAATCGAAAGTGCCACGAAGGATTCTCCTTGAATCGATGGTTCGACATGCGATCCAACGATCGAAACTATAATGGAAGATGCGCCAAGTCGAAGCGGCGGAATAACAAATGCTGTGGTCGGGCCAACGAAACTGGCCGTTCCCGCGCAAACGGCAAACCCTGACGACATTCCAGAATGAGCATACAGCGACATCGATGCCGCTGTCGTGATCGCTGATGTTCCAAAGGCGCAACCGTCAATGGCGAAAATTGCTGAGAGATCGGCTAAAACCCTTGTCTCACCCGATGTGTGTGCGGAACTCGACGCAATCAGCGCAGCCGAAGCAAAAGGAAGACTACCACCACTGGCATATCCAGCCGTGGCGAATAAACTCCCACCTGCACTCGTTCCCAATCCAATACTAATTCCAAGACCGGCCTGACTGGACAATGCCATCCACATGGCCGATGTGCTACCACTTGCGATCGCGCAACCGTCACTGGCCCATGCCGCCAACGCAGATGCGATTGTCTGATTACTACCAGACCCAATACCTGTTTGCGCAGCCAAAAAATTGGCCACCGACAGAGGACTGCTCGATCCACTGGCGACAGCCGCACTCGACGCAATCAGCGCAGCCGAAGCAAAAGGAAGACTACCACCGCTGGCATATCCAGCCGTGGCGAATAAACTCCCACCTGCACTCGTTCCCAATCCAAAACCAATACTAATTCCAACTTGAGAATTCAGACTAGCCATCGTCGCTTGCAGAGAACCGCCGCTGATGCCAAGACCGGCCTGACTGGACAATGCCATCCACATGGCCGATGTGCTACCACTTGCGATCGCGCAACCGTCACTGGCCCATGCCGTCAACGCAGATGCGATTGTCTGATTACTACCAGACCCAATACCTGTTTGCGCCGCCAAAAAATTGGCCACCGACAGAGGACTGCTCGATCCACTGGCAACCGCGGATAGAGCAGCCGTTGCCTCCAGCGTCGCGGTCACGGTTGGGGCCACACCACTACTGATACCCGGCAGGGAAAAAAGCGAGGCGGAATCCGCCTGCGCTCCCGCGATGCCAAAAATCTGCCCGGCCGCTGGAGACAGAGTGCCCGTGGAGAAAGAGACACGCCGCCGACGGTTCGGTTGACGCATTGGCGGATGATCGGCAAGCGTCGGACTGTTGACACCGTCCAGATGCCAAAGCGGTTGATTCGACCTCTTGGCATCGAACTCTTTAACCGACTCTCCTTCTCCGCGCAATGGATAGTACGCGCACAACGATTGAGGTCTGATCTCGAGTGGTCGAACACCCTGAGCAAGCAGTCGGAACTCACTCTCGGTCAATTGCGCGGTCCAGACCCCTACTTCGGCGATCAAACCGTTGTAGTAGTAGTTAAACGCGGTATGGTTTCCGCCAATGTACAGATAGTCATGTGTCCCTGATGGAACCGCACCTGCGTTTGTGGTAAGAATGTTCGCGTAGAATACGGCATTTCCACTCGTAGTGACATAAGCGCCTGCGAACTGCCACTGGTTGGCAACATAGGATGCTGACGATGAATTAGTGCCAACACCGGCGGCGTTGCGAATTACAACTACTTTCCCCGCAGCCCCTGCCCGTAACCGACAAGCGGGATTCGAAGTTAGCGTACCCGAACTGCGTGTCTGGATGATCTCACAATCCCCGTTCGTCTGGAAAGGGTAGAACCACGCCGACACCGTGACAGACGAATTGGACGCGATACTGATGCCAGTGTTGCCAAATACTTGCGATGATGCCGATAGGAATCGCTTCGCCATACCTACTCCCCGTTAGGTGTACTGGGAGTAGACGCCCTGCCAGAGTTTGGCATGATTGTTTTCGGTGGAATCCAGCGCTCCACCGCACTTGTTCTCGACGATGATCCCCCACTTGGCTGGGAGAATATTGTTGAACGCCGCCGCCACGGAGAACGGGCCTCCGTAATAAGTGGTGGCGTTGGCGACGACGTTGACGACGCCGATGAGCCTGGCATTGGGGGGCGCGACAAGCGTAATAGCCGCATCACTGGCTCCGGCATTTTCGGTGCGTGTCGTGCCGTTGTCCACGGTGGCGTAGGCGTAGATATTGACCGTGCCCGTCGACGTCGTTCCCGATGCCCCGGACTTCACTTTGAGCATCACCAGAGCGTCCTGAAAGAGATTCGAGGTGTTGTCGACCTCCGTACTCTGCCTGGCGGAACTGTTCGCCAGCGATGCCATCGTGCAGGTGAACGTCTGACCGTTCGTACCAAATTTTTGTTGGATATCGCCAGCCACGGATCAACCTCCGCGTTTTGCGCGAAAACACTCGGATACATCGTCGGCTTGCACGATGACTCCTGGGCCGAACAGGACTTCGGCACGCGAACCTTTTCGCTTGCCGACGGCATCGACTTCTGGCTGGGTGAGGATGCCATCGACGACGGCCTTGGCGAGCAAACCCTTGACGGCCGGATCCTCTAGAGGCACTTCCGGCCACGATCGCGTCATGGCCAGGAGTTGCTCCCAGCCGTAACGCAGGGATGGGTCGATTGTCGGTAGGCGAAAGAAAGCGCTGGCCACCTGAAGTTGGAATCGCCCTGTATTGACGACCTGGTCCTTGACGACGCCGACTCCTTTCCCCGTAAGCGCGTTGAGCATTCCCGCTGGTGTCGAATCATCGAGGAGACTCAGAAGCGTGGTGTAACCCATTCCAAGGGGGTCATTTTTCAGTTCGGCGCGGAGGCTGTCGAGTTGCGCGGTAGTCACGATCAGTCCTCCGTGATTGTCGTGGAAGTAGTCAGCTGCGGCGTGACGCCCGACGAGACGGTGATCGGCGTGTGCTTGAAGGCGTATCCGGCGCCGTCCGCACTGAGATCCAGCGTCGAGCCACCCTGCGTCGTCGACAGAGTCACAGCCGTACCCGACACGGTCTTCACATAGTAGAGCGTCCCAGCGGTAATACCCGTCGGTAGCGACTGACCTTCGATGGTCTGAAAACTCATCTGGTCGTTGACGGACACGCCGGTAATCGCTGGGATGGTCATGGTATCGTTGGAAGCCAGCGCGGTGAATCCTCCCTGATTCGTCCCCAGGACGCCCGAGTAGAGCAGTTTTCCCGTCCCCGACGACGCCGTGCCGATGCCGAAGTGAGTGATCGTCGCCGAACTGCCGGTACAGGCCGGAAACGAAATCGTCGCCACCGGAGAAACGGAGTTATTCGTGACCGTCCACCCGCCCGTGGTGCGCGCCACCGCGACGCGCGCATACGACGTGTACGATGTCTCGCTGGTCGTCTGACTGCCGGCTTCGCCCGGATCCGCCGTGTGCAGCGATGCGTACAAATTCGTGATCGGCGCCGACGCCGCGTTGTCGGCCAGATTGGCGATCGCCGTGGCATTGAAAATGAGCTTCAGGAGATCGTTCTCATATGTGTTGCCCTTGGACATGCCTACACCACCTTTTTACTCTCGAGACGTTTCAGGCCGCACGAACAATGGAAGGCGTATCATCTAGTCTTGTACTAATCAATCCGTGACTTCGAGATAACCCGTCTGAACCAGTGTGCTACCACCACTGGTGACTACTGTAGCGGATAGAGTATATGTCGTGCCAGACGATCCGGATGAGATGCGTGCCTGCGCGATTGCGCCGTCGCTCGTCGGCGTGCCGATCGTCAGACCGGACACATCTGCCTCGACACTGGTAACGGAAGTGATCGTTTCGCCGTCTCTGAACTCGCTGAAGTCGCTGAAGTCGAAATTGTAGAGACGGCTCGCATCTTCCGGCTTGCACAACGTCTCTGGTGTCGGACAACTCACGGGGCACCCCTTCCAGGTCGTACCAGTATCCGCCCCCTTCCAGCCCAGCGTAACACCTGCGACAAAGGCCAATCGAGTCGAGCGATAGACACCCGAGGCAATCAGAGCCGCTCGCAGGCGTTGCAGATACCATTGTTGCCTGATATCCGGCTGCGCTATTGCCTGCCACCAGGCGGGCAGCGAGGGGCCTTCGGGCAAGAGAAGTAGCGTTATCGGCCCCGATGGCGTCTGGGCCGTTCTGGCGCGAATGGATGGTAACTGAGTCAATGCCAGGTATTGCTCTGGTGTTACGAGCCAGGCGCCCATTGCTGCAATGGTGTCCGCGCCGGCCGGTGGCATGATACGAACCATTGGCCGAACCGGCTGGCTCGTCTCGCGGAACCAGCGATCGAGGGAAATGTCGGACCAGATGCCAGCCGATGCCTCCACGCCAGACGAGACATTCGGTATCGGCCGGTGCCGCCGTGGCGGCATTCCGATCGATCCGAGCCAGCGGTCGGGACTCACCAATGACTCGATCGGCATTGGCAGGAACGAGTCTGGCCATTGCCTACGCTTCGCTCGAACAGTCGGCACCGAGGCAGGCACGAACCAGCGATCGAGGAAGATGTCTGACCAGGTCGCGGCAATCGACTCTGCTCCCGATGGTGGCGTTGGCGCTGGTCGAGCCCGTCTTGCCGGCAAGTCATAGGACGATAACCAGCGAAACAGATCAGCCCGCCAGGTCAGATCGGCGAACTCTCCAGATCGCGTATAGGATCGAATTACGCCTGCATGACGATCAGGGTAGAACGCCTGTGCCAGGACCGACGTAACCCATGTCAGCGATTCCCCCGTCAGCGATGGCGCAAAGAGAGTCCCACCTCTGGGGCGCGTCGATGGCATTACTGCCGCCTGAGCGTACCAGTTTGGGAAAACGGTGAACCCGTCAGGTAGCACATTCCACGAGAGAGCGACTCGCTTCTGCGAACGGACCGGAACAGAAGCGGGTTGCCACCACGGTAGTCCCGGCGGATAGACGCGTAATCCGTTTTCGGGTAAATCGCAGCGCCACCACGATTCGACCAGGCGGACGGGCCGGCGAACGGGTTGATCGATCGGGCGCTCCCATGTCTCGCTCGACACGTCCGGAGCGGGAATGTCCGGCTTCGTCAAAAACGGCGCCTGCGATGCACTTATCCGTCTTCGCGTCGGTTGCTCGACTTCCCGGTGCCAGCCAATAATCATTCCGATGATGGCTTCCGGAGGAGCCGGAATCACCGACCAGCCGTATGGATGTCTCCGAGCGGCAAGAGTCGGATTGGCCGGCATCTGCGCGAACGGCCGAGATACCGGCTCGCGCAGCGATGGCTCGACCGGCTCCGTCAGAACACCGTCCTGCTGTCGCTTTCTTCGCGTCGGTTCACTCGCCGGCCGCCACCACGACACCTCCGGCACCGTGGTTATGAGGTGTGGCGTAATCGTCTGTACCGACTGCCCCTGTTCAGGCTGGACGATACGACGGACCGGATTGGATGGTTCGCGATGCCACGAATCGATTGGCACATCGATGTAGATGGCTGGCGTATGGTAGACACTAACAGTGTCCCATGTCTGCGTGGCTCGCCGAGGGCCTACTGGAGGCGGCGTGAAGATGGTTCCAAAGAGGGAGCCATTGGTTGTCAGATCCGACACTTCGGGGGGAGGCAATGGCTCGAATCGTGCCGGATACTGAATGGTAGGCGTTGGCATGCCTTACTTCCCCAGGATCACGCCGCCGGACGAAACGACTTCGTCCGGCAATGCCGTCGGTGGCGCCGCTGTCACACTGGCAGAAATCGGCAATTGATCGGGATGGATACCCTTCTCGATACACTCGAGAAGTTTCTCCGTCGGCAAGCAACGCTCACAGGCAGGCCCACAGAACGGACCGTTACAGTTTGCGCAATAGCCACGCAATTTGCCACTGCCTGGCCTGACGATCCAGTGGCGGCCACAATGTACACATTGACGAGTGTCTGTCTCCACATTACGGCCATCGGGAAAGGTGGACAATGTCCATCCGTTAGGACGCAATGTCGTATGACTCTTGTCCGACATGTCAACCCTCCGGATGCGTCGCGCAACAGATGACGCCTTCCTGCTGGAGAGCGTAATTGGCATCGTTCCACCAACCGCGACGGAATCGGAGCGTACCGTCCGCTTGCATCTTTGCCCGTGCTGCCACCTCGGCCGTTCGGCGAATTTGCGGATCCGTTTCCAGGGGCAATGGCAAGGGATGCTTTTCCGCGTAAGTAACCATGATCGCCAGACACATTGCCGCATCGTCGCCTACAAAGATCACCTCTTCATCGCCGACGAACGCCACAGGCCGTTGATCCAGTCGCATGACGCCACCCTTGTAGGGATGGTGATTGTCGTCCGGATGCCAACCCGTGCCGGGCCGACGTACGAGGAACTCGTGTTCCCGGCGAATGTTCTCACGGCGAGCCAGGATCTGCTCTAGCATCGATACCTCTTACGAGATACATGAAATACGACAGGACAGAGATGCTATGGCATCCCCATCCCGTCGCTCCTGGAGAGTATACCCGATTCCAGGATTACTCGATTGCTCGAGGTTACTCGAAGAAATACACGACGCCGTAGATCGCATAAGACGCCGTCGAGTTGACCCGGCGGAGGCCCAATCCGTTGGAAGAGGTTGCCGCGCCGATGAATTCGCTGTCGGGACTGGCAACCCAACGAAAGCTCGCTCTCTGGTTCAAACCACACTGGAAGAGCAGCGTGCTGAGCGTCGGCTCGACCGAATGCGCGATGCCAGCAGTACACACTGCCGCCACTTCCTGGTTGTCGAGTGGCGCCGGCGTCGGACTGGAACCGGCGGTGCCAGCGGTAGTGGTGCGGTTGAGGGTGATATCGGATGCCTGATCGGCCGGCGTTGCATGCGTGCCGACGTTGAACTCGTAGATGCGCGGACGCACCGCGCTGGAACCGATGATATTCGCCAGCGTTTGCGGCGAACTGCCACCCGCGTCATTACAGACTACAGAGTATCGTTTTTGTGCCATTTTAAACTATTCCCGGCGTTCCCCGCATCTAATGGCGCATCGCCATCGTGTTACGGTGGAGTTTCCACCGTGGGGGTGCCGGGAAGCAAATCAGCAATGAGTGTCAGGTCTGATATGGCACCATGCGGGCCCGTGCCCGGACGGTAACCTGCATGCACTGATTGGTCAGGATCATGTGATGTGGTTCGATGTCGGCAGTATCCGGAGTCGTGTAATAGACGGCGATATTGACTACATCTACCTTGGCGACTTCGGTTACGACGTTGGCGCTACTACACTGGAAACGAACGCCAAAGTCCGCATGATTGATGTTCGCGTAAGTCCACGTCGTCCCCCACAGATCCGTTTCGCCACCATAGTATTCATAGGTAAGCGTGGTTTCCCATATGCTTGGCGATGGCTTGCTATCTCCGCTTGGCGTCCCCGCCTTGAGAAGTACACAAGCGGTGTCCTGTACGGTGGCTATATTACAGAACTTGGCAATGGACACCACGATACCAACCACCGTGGCATCGGCCGGTAAGGAGAAGCTGAAATTGTCGCAATCCAGATAATGCGTCGTCGCCGTTGTCGGCATCGTTGCGGTGGCATAAGCGCCATCCAGCGCGGTGACATTGCCGGGATCGGCCCAGGTTATGGTGCCCGACGAAGATTCGTCCGCCCCAGTGCCAGCGGTTTTACTACTGCTCAGAAGTGGCATCTGCTCTCCTTCTCGCGAAGAACATTCCCAGTCCATCGACAGGTTCAGTAACCTCGACAGTCGAAAATCCACAATCCCGCAGCCGATCCCGTAACCATGTCGGCGAGGCGAACGCTGGCGCAGACGGAAATAAGTGATACTCGCCAGCAAGGCTATCGACACATTCGAGTCTGTCACTGGCCAGTAGCCGCCACTCGGCGCCCTCGCAGTCGAGTTTCAGTAGTGTAACTCGTCTGTCCACAGCCGCCTCGCAGGCCCGGCTCAGGACCTCCGTAAAAACGACGACAGGGACGCTGGGAAGATCTATCGATCGAAGATCTATCGATCGAAGATCTGCCTCGGGGATGACCACCTGGCCGTCTCCCGTCTTTTCGACACCCGCCTGATGCAGACAGAGCGGCTCGTCTCTGTCCCACACGGCGGCATGGAACACCTGGTTTTCCGAACGGCGATTCAGATTCGACTGGGCCAGGAGGAAATTCATCTTGTCGGCATCGTAGGCATGGACGATGGCGCCTCGTTTGTTGGCCAGATGAGAAAAGAACCCGGCGTGACAACCAATATCGACGACGACGCTGCCCGGCTCGAAAGACTCGGAAAGTCGGTAGCAATCGAGAAGAGTCACCTCGCGCCAGATGTCCTCGTCCTGGGTTCCCGGCCTCCAGGCCAATTGACTGGAAGGACGAAGCATGCTCGCGCAATGGGCCACGGCCTGATGGACGAGCCACTCGTGCGGTAACCGGTCGTCGCGGATCATACGGCCAGTCTTGCTGTTTTGTGTCGTGCTGTAACCGAACGCTGATCCTGGCGACCCCGCCACGGAAGGCGTGAATGGAAGACGAGGCTTGTCCCGGCAGCGATGGACGAACAGGCAACGGCCTTGCAGGTCGTGCTGCCGGAAAGCAACCCGATGCCAACGTGCTGGTGGCGCGATGATGTAGGACAGTCGATCCTGTTCGCTCATGGGTTACCTCCTTTCTCCGAAGTGCTGGATGCCACGCCAGGCAATGCTAAACGTGTCCTTGTCGCCGTAGACGTGCTGGTAGACGTAGTCGCTATGGTCGCTTATCCAGCGAACGGCGCACAACTCACGCCAGCAGCGGCGACGATCGACGAGGAACTGACCACTCTCCAGACTCGGCACACTGACGACGGGAAGGCCGAACCGTTCCCACTGACCCGGCTCGAGTGGAGAGCCGTTCTTCGTGCGGCCTATGTCCGGCCAGAAGATGGCGCCCTTGTCGAGGTAGCCCGGCTCGTCGAACAGGTACGCTGGATCCCGTTCGGGATAGCAGTCAGCGTCAAGAAACAACACCTCGGCAAAGGATGAATGAGCGGCCGCATACGACTTCGACTCCCATCCTCCCCAACGACGAACCGAGATCCCATTGCGTCGGGCATGCTCCTGCGCGTCGATCCAGCGTACGTCGAGGCCTTTCGTTACCGCCGCGAAGCATGGATCGTATTCGCCAGCATCGCCCAGATACCACGCCTCGATCGGTAGTGTGCTGCCAACGTGACGCAAGACGCGAGCAATGGTGTAGATGCCAGCAAGGAACCGCCAACCTCCTGCACAGGTAACGAGGCCTCGGCCATTACCGCCAAGATAAGGAGGAAATGGGCCGCTACAGATTTGCCGGAAGCGGATACGGAACGCATGGGCGAAGTTCTGCCAGTGCATCCAATCCCCTGGCCAGCCATCGCGTGAGCCATCGATCAGGGAAACGAGATCGCTCGGAAGCGTCCGTGATGTAGGCGCCGTGCTAGATGTCATGACGAGAGGTATTGCGATTGGCAGATTCGTGGGAGTCTCATTCGCTTCGTCGGCGAGTTTGTAATCGCTACATCTCAGACAGCATCTAGCGTCATCGACGACGTTCTTTTTCGTGCAGAGGCCATGCAAGGCGCAGGTGTAGATTTCTGCCTGGAGATGACGAGTGCCGCAGGAGATACACTGTCGTTTTTCTCCCGTTGCCGGGCCGAGATGGATGCAAGGCTTGCCGTCGCGTAGCGCACGCGCCAGGATGCCACGGGCAGTCGGCTGTACTATCACGGCTGGCCGTCGCGCCATGGTTGGGGCCGGCCGCCTGACAGCCTCTCTTGCTGATCTCTCGGGACGTGCCAACGGTGGAGGGCCTTCCCCGCCCCAGAGAGAACGATATGCAGGATCCGACTCGAACAGCGCACAGAGCCGGCATGTATCTGGCTGGCAAGTGGGGTGAACAAATTCGCAAGGTCTCGGCATGATTCAAGCAGTGATAAAGACATGGGCCACATCTGTTTCAAATGGATAGCAACGTTTCGTAATTCCTGAAAACGGCAAATCAGCCCCATCACCTACCACCAACACGCTAGAGGCAGAAAGAGGACTCCCTGATGCCCCAGCCGAATAGATCCCACCGTTGCCGATACCATCGATGAGTCCACGACGGCAAACGATCGCAACAGTGCCAATGTGATCCAAAGCGTAAGAAAGCGGCGGAGAAACTGAAAAGATGACCCGAATGTATACACGGGTTGGCAGAGCATTGCATGTAAGATCGAATACAGCAGAATACGATCCCTGAAACCACGGCAGTGTCCACGAACCATCTATACACGAGCCGTGATCGGTGAATATGGTGGCAGTGATGCTGTCCGGAAGAGATCGCCCTGGAGATATGAGTGTTTCCGGTGGCGGGATCTCGTATCCGCCCGGCCGATCGGTAACTACGAAGGCCTCGCCACCCTCGGGACAGACAAAGGAGAGGTACAGCGGTTGCAAGATGTCCGGTTCGGTTCGTGTATACGATCCAGCCCCCAGAGTCATGTAATCGTAATTGCCACCACCCGTTTTAGAGCAAATGGCAATCGTACTGCCCAGGTTTCCCGGCGATCCCCTCAGCAACAGCGAGCATCTTCCGTTGGCCGATGGAATATAACTGATGTCGTATAACAAATGGCCACTATCACAACTAAATAGTCCAGGCCCCAGCGATAATACAGCAGACCCTCTCCATGATTGCGTTGATTCGTTCCATTCGAGCGCCAATGGCAACGTATCGTCCAACCAGTCGTTGAGGTACGAGCAGAAGTTTTGCCGTCTGGTAGCCAGGTACATCGTTCGCGGGAAATAACGAATCGGATTCGGACTGAATTCCCCCGCGATGCCACGCGAACCGTTCTCTAGCCACAAGCAGTGCAAGGCAACGTGATCGTCTTCTGTCGCGCAACAGCCAAAGGGCTTTGCCACGCTGACGACGCTACCGCCCGTGCAATTGCCGAGGTTGAATTGCTGATACGAATTGGTGGAATGAAGCGTACCATCTCCAGAGCCGGAACCAGAATCCGTTCCTGTCCCAATCGACACGTCCGTCAGCGGACGAAACACGCAATTGCTCGTCGTCCCACTTCCCGACCCCGACCCACTCCCCGCATCCTCGATAGCGCTGGCGCCGCACAGGATCTCCCAGATCACCTCGCCCGCCCGTGAACCACGCATCCGGATATGAACGGTAGACCCGATCTCGAATATGCCAGCACCATCGTCGAGAGCGTATGCCGGCGATCGCGTCGGCGTGCCGCTGCGGCCGGGATCAGCAACGATCAGGGCGCCATTGCCAGGATCGACGAACAGTTCCACGAATCCATAAGCCCAACGCCCATCGCCCTGCTGTGCGCGATCGTTGATTCTCGCGGCGAAGATGCCGCGGAACAGAGTCTGCCAGGGATCAGGGGGAGAGTTCATCAGACCTCGCTCGTCACGCACCAACGGGAAACGACCGTACAAGTAGCGGCATTGAATGTGTCGTATCGCGTGTCCAGTTCGTATCCGGAACCAGAACCGTCCGTCTGCCGCAGGCACACGCCACTGATGTACGTCACCCGGCATCCGCTCGACCCACTCCCCGAGCCACTGCTACCACCGCTGCCTTCCTCACTCACCGGCTGCGCCGAACAGATGATCTCGAAGATAGGACGACCCGCGCACGCGCCACGCGCCCGGATATGAACGATACTGCCTATCTCGAATATGCCGGAGTCATCGAGAGCGTAAGCCGGACTGTTCGTCGGCGTGCCACTGCGTCCGGGATCGGCCAGGATCAAGGCGCCGTTATCAGGGTTGGAGAACAGTTCGACGAAGCCGTAAGCCCATCGGCTATCCTGCTGCTGGGCGCGATCGTTGATGCGTGCAGCGAACAGATCGTCCCATCGAGGCAATTTTGGATCTCGTGACGACTCCATTATCACCTCTCAAAAGGATAACACGGCATTGAAAACGCCTTCTTGGCCGTTGGCGATCAGACGCAACCCCGTCCATGTCATTGGACGACCTCCAGGCGGATCTGCCTCGCCACCACCACCCGCGGTAATACCATTACTGATAACGATTCGCGGAAGCGTTCCGGGTTCCGTCGAAAACACGACAAACGGTACAAGATTGCCTGGCGCACCAGCAGGATGCCAGCACCCTCGATCGTAATACAACGCCCATGTGCCACCAAAAATAGTATTCATTGCAGGGTTGCCGGACTGAAATGCCAGTTGCAACGTCATGGAGCTAGGTAGCGTTTCACCTCTAAAAGGCGAATATACAGGCTGCGGCCCCATCACGTTAGGATCGAATTCGCTGACAATGAAGTCAAGATATCCCGTTACTCTCCACATCGCAAAAAAGGGATCGAGTTGGTATCCTTCCAAAATCGTAGCAACAACAGTAATGCCGGTATTAGCTCCGCCACACTGATATCCGCCAGAAAGACCAATGCAGGGCGGAACGCAACTCATATCCATGTGCATATACAGAGTTCGGTAAAAAGTCGGAGGCGAACTTTCATCTAGACGAGCAGTTTCCCATGCGGGAATCGTGGCGGATCCGTAAAAGTCCATAGGGATCACGCCGCCGAAGAAATACTGGCAGCCTGAGCCTTCTACTCCATTGAACACCGTATAAACAGACAGATACATTCTGCTAGGCCATAGACGAGTATGAAAATCGTCGCAACGGCAAGCAAGTTCGTGAATCGACAATTCTGGCGATTCACAGCAATCGGACGGATCGGTAATACACGAGCGACTGACCACCTGACAGGTAACCGTGTCGAACACCGAATACTGCACGTCGAGAGAGTAATCAGAACCAGACCCTGACCCAGAACCCGAACCATCTGCCGGACGCAAACACGCACCACTCACGTAGGTAATCCGGCAATTCTGGGACGTTCCCGATCCGCTACCAGATCTTCTGCCACTACCACTACTACCACTACCGTCCTCTTCGGCATCTCGCCGGATCGTACTGACGATCTCGAATATCGGCCGACCCGCGCACGCACCACGCACGCGGACATGAACGATACTGCCGATCTCGAATACTCCCGAAGCATCGGCAAGAGCGTAAGCGGGACTGTTCGTCGGCGTTCCGCTGCGTCCAGGATCGGCCAGGATCAAGGAACCATCACCGGGACTGGAGAACAATTCGACGAATCCATAGGCCCACCGTCTGTCTTGCTGCCGCACGCGATCGTTGATACGCGCCGCAAACAGGTCGTCCCACTGAGGCAATTTTGGATCTTTCAGGAACTCCATTTTCACCTCTCTGAAGCGACAACACGGACGCTAGCGCAAGCTTTTCGATACGCCTCTTCGCATGTCCTACCAAACACGGCGAAGTAAGGGTAAGTATCGCTGTTCCGTAAGCCAGTAACACACCATCCGCCAGAAGCCTGCCTTTCGTCGAGGCAATAGTCTGCTCGGACCAGGGCTACGCGCATTCGTTCGATCACGTCCATCAGACACCCGGATCGAGGAAGAGCATGCGGAAATCGACACTCCAATGAATCGGAACCCAGTCCTCGGGATCATCGGCCTCGACCTCGGAACCTTCTATCGGTGGCGACACGCTGGTGGCCGCGTAGAAGCCGCGATTGGCGCCACCGCCGAGGAACGGCAGCAGGTTGTGTCCTTTGTAGACCCAGTTCCGATTTTTTGGTGTCGGCGGCTTTTTCTTCGCCTCGCGCTTCGTGTACTCCCAGGCGAACTCGATGTCGCAGAGTTTCTCCGTACTCCATCCTGTCGTCCCCGCGACGATCTCGGTATCCGGTATCACCTGGGGATACCGTTTCGTCACGGTAAGGCCAGAGTAGAGGAGTGAGCCCGCGTCCCAGTCCATGAAATCGTTCTGGTTGATCCTCCCCAGGTACTGGACCAGGTAGGAGTCTGGATGGTCGATGTAGCTAAACGGGATGCAGTACCAGCGAAACTTGATGAGGCACTTGGGAATGTTGATGCGCGGAAAGCCGCTGAACGTGTAACCGTCCGGTGCCGTATCGTCGTTCACACGGAATTTCAGCTGGCCGTGTTGCGCGTAGGCGATCTCCAGATTGGGAGTGATATCATACTCGGTGAAACGATAGTACTCGTAAGTGTCGATTCCCGCGACGGGATCGTTATCGACATCGTACCAGGTGAACGGCGCCGGATCGCCAAGCCAGTCGTTTTGCAGCAAAGCGTATGGCCGAGGCGTAAACTCGACATCGAGACGATAGACGGGGTAGAGATAGTAGCCTATCGTCATCGTGGGAACGTGATACTCGGGATTACCCTCTTCCTCCAACTCCTCCTCCTCGAGTACCAGGTAGCCTTCCCCCATGCCGACAACGGCGGTTATCCGTTCAGCGAACATCCAAGGGTAATGAGGGTGAGCAAGAGGCAGGCCGCGAAAGATGGCACCGTTTCCATTCGGCCAGGCGCCGCCGAGAACCCGACGAATCGCGTCGTGAACGCCCAGGCCGTGAACGGCATCCTCGTCGGTGTTGAAGTAGTACGACGAGGTGACTCTCCCACCATCGATCGAGAAACCCGCACGGGTCGTTGACTCACGATCGTTAGGCACCTTCTCGTAAAAGAGGCACTGGTCGTGCGGAATGCCTGCCATAAACCCTCCTGTTGATACCCTTGCTTCGCCAACTTTCACTTTCGCGTGAAAGACTTTTCGCCAATTGGCGAAAAGTGCGTCCGGCCGGAATCCCGCGCCAGTGGCACGACGGTTGCTACATGCTACTGCCGAGGACGAACTTGGAGACGAACTTCGTCACCGGAATAGCCGCACCAATCGCTTGCGCGGCGGCGGTGAACGGCGCGACGGACTGGACACCGATTTTGACCAGCACCTTATCGACCGCCGCGTCGAAGATATCTTTCTGATCCGACGCCATTCCCTCGAGCGTCTTGAAGAGTTGCTCCCAGTATTCCTTGTCCTGCTCGTCCTTCGACTTCACGCCGTCCGGACCAGCAAGCAGTGACTTCTGCATTTGCGCCCGGATGAAGTCCGGCAATCCACCCATCGTCGCGTTCTGAGCAGCGGCGAGTCCCACGGCACTCTTCTTTTCGACACCCTCTCCAAGGAGAGCGGCCTTCATCCCCTTCACGAAGTCGTTGGTGAACTTCTGGCTGGCGACGTAAGAAAGGGTGGCAGTGGTCGCCAACAGGATAGCGCCTGCCATTTCACGCACCGCAGTGCGGAATCCTTCCATCGCGCTCTTCGTCGGTCCACTGAACAGGCCAGCGATGCCACTGATCAAGCCACTGAAGACGGCGATAGCCGCCTGGAGCATTGGCGCAGAGGCTCGCATGACATCGGCAACGAACTGGAATGCAGGCATGAGAGTTTGCAGGATCGATCCGAAGGCGTTGATCGCCACGGACAGAGTCCCCGCTATTGTCTGTGCGATCTGTGCTAGGATCGGCCGCAACTGCTGCATTATCGGGTACAGAGTGGCAGAGAACTCGCGAACGACCCCTGTCATGACTTTCAGAACGGGTTCGAGTGCAACGCCAATCGTTGCCGTCAGATCACGCATCGCCTGACCGAACACTTCCACGGCAGCCGGATTCAAGGCCTGCACGAAGCCGGTAACGGTGCCGGCAGCCTGCTGGAACTGTCGTATCGGCGCCATCACCATATCGACGGCCATCTTGCCGGCTTCGATAACCATGCCAACTGTTCCGGAAGCGGCAGCGGCCCCTCCCTTGGCCACAGTGGCCGCACCTCCAAGGACGGCCCCACCTGCTTTTTTGGCGCCACCGACCACATTGCCGATCGCCTTGCCAATGGCGCCAACCTTCCTGGCAGCACCCTTCGGAATCATTCCCGCTATCCGACTTGCCAGGCTAGACAATGCCGAAGTCACGGTTTGCATGACAGCGGCCAGGGGCGCAAAGGTTGCAGCCAGCCCTTGCGCTGCCATCGACCAGACGTTACTGATACCCGACAGGACGGACTGCCCAAAGCCGGCAAAGTCAGCGGCCAGTTTCGCCGCGGCGTTCTTGACGCCGACGAACAGCCCGGCCAGATCGATCGAATGTCGAGTCAGTCCCTGGAATCCACTGAGCATCTGACTGATGCCAGCCGTAAATTGCGCCCACAGGCCAGAAGGGACTCCAGGCGACTCGGAAGATGCTGGTGCCCCAGCAGGAGTGGGCTGCGTCGCCGATGACACAGGCGTTTGCATCCGCAGGTAGATCGCCTGCATCTGACGCACCACGGGCGACAGCGCAACGGTGAAACACGCGCACGGGTCAGCTGGTTTTACCGGCGTCGAGACGGTGGCCGCTGGCGTTGGCGCTGCCGTTGTTGCCGTTGCTGCCGGATGTGGTGCGTTGGGATCGACGGGAAGCAATGGCCGTGGTAACGGCGTCAAGAACGGTATCGGTATCGGGGCTGAAGGCGCCGCCGAGGCAGTCGTCACTCTTGCCGACCGCACCAGGGCCAGCATGCTTTGCATGACCCCGTTGATTGCCGTCTGGGTCGCGCCAGCCGGTGCAGTGCCAGCCCGCATTGCGGCCGCCATCTGCTGGACGGCAACCATCTGCTGCCGAAGGGTGTCGATGATCGTTTGCGACAACCCGCCACCTTGACGCAACTGAATGACCAGCAATTGCAATTGCTGCAACTGCAATTGCTGGTTTTGCGCCTGATTCGTTGCTGGTGGCGGCATATTCCTATTCCCTCTTCCTGCCTCTCCGCTCCTTTAGGACCCTGTCGCGATCACGGAGGAATTTGTCGTAATCCTCCTGCCTCATCACGCCGTTCGTAATCAATCCTTGATAGAACGCCTCGATTGCGACCGGGTTACCATTCGATTCCGGGTTGCCATCCTCGCCATCCTCTGGGAGTTTCGCATGCTCGAAACCGTCCGGGATCGACGGCACGGTAGGTGAGCCATCGACGCCCGAAACCGATATCCGTTCCTGCTTCTGCCGCTCCTCGTGGTAGCGAAAATACAACTCGTAGATTTGCCGATCCGTGAGTTGTCGAACCTGATCCAGAGACAGCCAGAACGGATCGTTGAGCAGAGCGGCATAGGCATTTACATAATGTCGCTCGAAGTCGTTTCCAGAACGGCCGACGGTGCCACTACCGCCGGCCGTTTCCGGTTTTTTCCCATGCTCTCCTCGAGGACGAGCGCCACAATCGCGTTGACCTCCTCACCGCGTTCGAGCATGATTGCCTCGAACTCGGCCTCTGTCACGTTTCGTTTGGCATTCTCGTCGAAGCACAATACCGATCCCAGAGACAACAATCCGCCCCAGGTCTGAATTGCCGACATGCTGGCCGTGCCATGAAACGAATATGCGCCACCTGCAATATCCTGGACACAACTATTCCAGGCCTCTTTCCATTCCACATCCGTCACTTCGCCCTTCATCTCCATAACAGCGCGACGGGCCCGAGATTCCAGCAAGCGCTGAAAGGTAACCTTCCTCTCCTGCGTAAGCAGGCGTATGATGTACTGCTTGCCATCGATATCGAAAGAATGGGCGCCACCAAGAGCGGCACTTATCGAAGACATTCACACTCCTTTTATTGGGGCAGATAGCCAAATCAAGCGGCAACGGCGAACGTCGGTGTAAATACGCCGGAGGAACGAAATTGCGCGGAGATGTCGGCAGACTTCGTCACATCCGTCGAGCCAGTGACCTCGACGCATACCGCTGTCATGGAGACGCCGTAACTGATTCCGTTGGAATCAGTCCCCGCCCCGAGTACCAACGTGTACGACGTGCCGACAGCCACCTGTAGCGCCGGAACGAGCAGACCTTCAGCCGTGATCTCGGCAGACTTGAGACCAGTAATGATCTCCGCAAACCCGGCACTCAAGAATGTCGATACATCGATCACGACCGCGCTGAAACGCATCCGCCACGACTTGAACGGAAAACCAGATCCGTCCAGTCGCAAATACCCGCCCTTGCCAGCAAGCGCCATATCGCCACCTCTTTCACCCGTTACCGATCGCCTCAGGGCATATCAGATCCGCTCCACGAGCGAGAGTACCGTGGACACGATGAAGGGGGCAAACCGCCAATATCCGAGTGGAGAGGCACATCGATATCAGGACGAATCAGCGTGGAATGGCGATCGCCGTTTCATATTCCAGCCAGCCGCCTTCGGCACGCCGCCCATCCGTCAATTCTGGCAAGAGATCGAGTACGACGTTCCGATACGCCGCCCACGCTGCCTGGCGCACGCACCGGCAAACGTACCAACTCCAGCAGCCGACTCCTCCGTAGCGGAGAACCCTGTGTCCAATTTCGGCTTCTATCGTTACGTCGCGGAGAAGCGGAGAGAAGTTAATCCAGGCGCCAGCGACATCAGGGAATAGAGGTCGTCCGAAGTTTGGCTGGTACTTCCAGAATGCTCGAGGTGCAATCGAGCCGATGAAGCGAGCATCGGCTCCATTCGCTGGCGTCAACTTCACGAACGTGTCATGGGTAGCGCTTCGGTTCGTGATGCACAACTCGACCAGGACGTCATCCTGGCTACCAGGAAGCTGCAAACCGTCTCCTGGTGGAAAAAACTTGCGGATAGAGAAGTGACGATCGTCTCCAGCTTCCTCCATTGCATCAGCCAACACCAGGCGAGTGGATTCGTGCCACTCCGTCACGTCTTCGACGAGAACGGAGTGGAGTAAGCGTTTGATATCGGCACTCATCCCAACCGAATCTCCTTCGCGACTTCGCCGACCTGGCCACGAAAGAATACCCCATGCTCACTTCCCAGTGTGGCCAAGGGGCCGACGATCTTTTCGCACTCTTCGACAGTCACCAACCGCCGCACCGTGGCCACCACAGCACCATGAGCCTCGAACGAAAGCGACAATCCAACGATCGGCAACCCGCCGAGCCCGAGCGCTTCGAGAATCTTCTTGCCCACCTGCATACCAATTGCCGGCTTCGACACGGGCGCACCAGGTTGCGGCACACGACCGGACAGGGACAAAGCCACAGCAACGCCGGCAGCACCACTCTCACAATTCGCGGCCACGCCAATGACCGATGGCTTGCCCTCGGCTCCGTCGAGACGGAAAACGACCTCACGGACATCGGCAACGTTCTGATTCGTCGCTCGAGCCATCTCGGAAGCCAGACGGAGTACCGCCTCGATATCCTGCCCTTGCATGATGTCCTCCTCCTCGACATTTCAGATATAAGGCGTACACATTGGGCAATGACACGTCAGAGAATGGACGCAAACACTGCCATCGCAGCGCACGCCAGTGCCAAGACATTCCATGCATGCATCGTGAGAACACGGACGCCACGGGCCGACGATGCCTGCACGAACAGGTGCCATCGATTCGTATTCCCGATTGCGCCGTTCTCGCGCTCGTCGCAAGTGTTCTTCCTGACGACGGCGAAGATCCTCCTCGTAGACTTCACGGTCGAGATTCGTCACGGCATTCCTGTCACGCTCGGGATAACTATGCATCGACGAGGACTCCGTTACGAAGCCATCCGTGATACGAGCCAATCGAGATCGATGGCGTCACGGTAATATTCGGCGCCTCTCCATGTCGCATCCATCCAGGACCATTCGAGCTAGGTCCGTCGATAATCCAATCGCCACCCGGCGTGCGAACCACGAGGCAACGGCCATCTGGCCCACGCCAAACGTCGGCATACCAATCCGCGTACCACATACTTCCAACCGGCGCAGAAAGGATGCCAGGGCACGAGGCGCCATGAATCGTCACCTCCAGACCGTCGGGCGTCCGGTAGATCTGCTGGTAAAAGAGTTGCCGGACTTCGCGAGGATCGAACTCATAGCCACAGCGATCGCATCGCGCTGGCCAATGCGGATCGTCTTCGGGATGCGTCAATGGATCGATACAAATTCCACCCCGTTCGGTAGGAATCACTTCGGCATCCTCGATCCGCACCATCGCTTCATGGTATCCGTTTGGTTCACACAGGCGAATCCCGTCCGTATCAGCCGACAAGAACCGCCGCAACCATCGGGCCGCCCTGGGGGCTGGCTCCAGTAAAAAGCATACATACGATGCCATCGGTTCAACTCCCCACACTCGCCGCCAGTTTCACCGTGATCGTCGCCGTTCCCGGATTACTCACCTTCAGGTTCCGACTCGTGTCGCTCACGACAACAGTTGATCCATCCTGAATGGCGAAGCCGCACTGATGTGTACTATTCCCCAGCGTTCCCACGTTCAGGACGATCGCCGGTGACGTGCCAGCAAAGAACCACGTCAACGGATTGGTGGCCCCAGGCTCCACCCGCAGGATGCCGCCGGCCGCTAGAGCCGTGGCCTTGATCGTGAAGGTTACCGCTTGCGTGATCGATGCTGCCTCGCCAATCGCCGCCGTGAAAGCACGCAGATCGACCGTCGCCGAAGCGCCAGCGGCGAGATCGAACGAGTCGAAGAACATGTGATCTAACGTGTCCGTGTCCGGCAGCAGCGACAGGGATAGCGACCCTCTCTGTGATGCCGGTGAAAAGCCTGTTATCGTCTTCTCGTATTCCCAGGCACTGGAAACGCGAAACGCGGCACTGTTAGCTTTGAGTGGCACGAGTTTTCTCCTCGAAATACACCTCGATCACGATCCCACGAATACTCCCTGTAACCCGTCGCACGTAACGATTAACCGTCCACGGAAACTCGGGGTGTATCACCTCGCCATTCCTGATCGCTTCTTCCAATCTCGGCAAGTCGTCCCAGTCGATGATGTAAGTAGCACGAATCATGCTCGAATCTCATCCGACCATCTGGCGAATCTCTTTGCTGCGATACAGGAATTCCTGCGAACTGACATCGAAACCCTGCGTCACTCCAGACGGATCGAATGGCGGACTCGGATTGTAGCCGGTAACGTCGAATACCGTACCGACTGTGGCCAGCGTCGTCACCCGCAATGTGCGCCGGATGTCCTCGCGAAGTTGTAACCACTTCTCGATGGCGCACTGATCCTCGAGCAAAAGTGCATTCTCCTGCACCACGGCGACGAGTACTGGATAATCAAAGTAGTCGGTATTCGAGAACGTCATATCAGCAAGGCGTTCGTCTTGCGGACACACGCAGATGACCCGCTTCATCGTGTCCACGGAGGGAACGTAGGCGGGCTTGCGACGGATACGAACGGTGTAGTGCGAGACGCCATCGATTTTCTCGATCAGTTTCTTGACCGCCTTCAAGATGTCATAAGCAACTGCCATATCAGATACTCTACTTGTCCCGTGAATCAGGCAACGAATCGGTCACGACCTCGTCCCGCTCCATCGTCCCCCACGGCAACGTGTTCGTGTAACCATGACTGCCACGGTGTGCCAGTCGCACTTTCCGCGTTGCCGCCACGAGATGCCCGTGACTGTCCAGCCAGCGCGAGAAAGCCCAGTCCTCGGGAACACACTCGGCGATAAAGAAATCGACATCTGTTTTCACGATCCGCGTGGCAAAACCGAACGCTTCCTCGAGCGCCCACTGCTCCACCCAGCTATCCAGGCGAAACGCCATGCATCCCGTGTTGACGAGGAGTGGCCCAGGACTGGCCCCCAGAATCGGACGATCCCCGTCCCAAAGGTCACGCCGATCGAACGTCTCGGGAAGATCGTATACCTCTTTCATCGTCAATCGTCGTGGATGCTTCCATGCATCGAACGCATCCCCAATTGCCGTACTCGTCAATCCGGTAGGCGACTTGAGCGGCACGATCGCACTGATGACATCGGCACCAGTCGCGTTCAGTTCGTCGATGAGAACGTCAACCCAACCCGCTTCCGGTTCGACATCGGCGTGAAGCATTGCGAAGTGAGTCACGCCATGCGTTCGCCGCATGTTCAGCGCCGACGCCACGAGGCAATTGAATGCGTGGGGTAGCACGCTGTGCTGCGTTTGTCCGGCAACGATTTGACGTTTCGCGCTGGCGTTTTGCCAGCCGAAAAAAGCGCCTAATGTTGCCATATCGTGCCGAGGCATGCCGACAAAAAACGTATCGCTATCTGCCATGACTATTCGATCTCCCTGTGCCACTGCGACGCGGGCCGGTCCGCTGCCCGCCAGGTAATTTTTTGCCCCGAGAGAAAACTGGCGAACCCATCTGGATGCGTGGATGCCTCGACGATCCGAAAAGGCTGATCGATGAACGTGACCGACCCGGTCGGCGGCTGGACACCATAGAATCGACACCCGTTACGAGATAAAAAGTCATTCAACCTGGCCGTTTCTCCAACCTCGACAAACTGACCGACGATCGTCTCGGTCGCCACCGGCGCGGAAAAGACACCAGCGGCACAGCAAGACGGCGTCTTTCGCGATCGCGGATGCGGCGCCGAATCCGAGCCGAAAAACACATTCTCACATCCGGAAAACACCAACTCACGTATAGCCGACCGATGTTCGTTGGTGTTACAAACCGGTTTGCAATAGTGGTCCGGCTTGCCAAATACATCATCGCACGACAGCAATAAATGGTGCGCCGTCACCGTAGCCGCGAGGCGCCCCGTGGTGTCCGCGCGAATCATACGCGCGGCTTCAACTGTCGAGATATGCTCGATAACCACTCGCAGTTTTGGAAACTTCTCCATCACGTTGGCTATCCACGGCAGAAAGGCCAATTCGGATTGGAGATATGGCAACCCCGCCGCCTCGGCGTGAATCGACAGCACCATCCGGCATTCCGCCATCGCGACCAGCACCTCGTATAATCGCGAACGCCTGTCGGTAAGCGCATTCCAGAGGACATCCGTCGTCAGGCCAGTTCCGTGTGAATTGGTAGTAACTCCATCCGGATACAACTTGAATGCGACCGCCCAGTCGAGTTTCTTGCACTCCGTCACCAGTTCCGGCGTCGTCCGATCATCCAGACGTATCGCGAAGACGGCGCGAAGTGGCGTTTGACGAAGCGCATTTCCACACTCCCTCCCATAGGCGAACAGAGAGTCGATGTCGCGCACTGGCGGAGTCGTGTTCGGCATGACCATGCACATGCCGAATAGCCGAGCCGTCTCGGGAGCCACCGTTTTCAGCGTCTCGCCTTGACGCAAATGAACGTGCCAGTCGCACGGCGTCGAAATCGTCAGCGAGGTCACGACACACTCCTGAAATGTTGGACGATCTCGTTTGGTTTCCACGGCTTCGACAAGAATAACGACCCAAACGCCACAGCGTCGGCACCCGCAGCGAAACGCTCGATAACATCTTCTTTCGTCGAAACACCACCACCAGAAATGATTGGCGTCTTCTTTCTCTCCCGATCACTAAATGGACGCGCCACCGCGTCTTTCAAGATCTTCATGGACAACTCACGAATCGCCGGCCCCGACACGGCGCCACCGTAACCGTATCCAGACAACGGAGATTGCTTGTTTGGATAGATATCCATCCACGGCACAGCGTTGACGAGATGAAACCACGAGGCGACACCATCACAGGCTCGCAGTGCCGAAAAACAGTCCTGGGTAGCGCCAAACTTCAAACCAATGGGATGCCAGGTGTGGCGAATCGCTTCGCGCAATAACTGGCCAGAAAACGCCGCAAGGTCGTCTCCAATAAGCAGACCGCTTCCCCAATTCGCGCACGACAGATCGATTTCGATACCGTGCAAATAGCGTCCACAATTGTGGACCAAGAGACGGACGATCTTGCCGATCTCGCCAACCGTATTGGCGGCGACCGAAACGAACGTCTTCTGCCCGTGACGGAATCTATCAGCTACCAGTGGGCCGTGCCGATGACACCACGCCTCGACCCCAGGATTTGTCAAGCCAACCGAGTTCACGAACGAGCCGTTCCCCAGATAGCGAACCGCTCGCCACGGCGCGAACAGGCGAAGATTCCCACGCCGTGGCGAAAGAGTCAGCGTCTTCGTAAAAAACGCAAAAGCCCGAGTGTCGAGTTTCCCAGTAATACGAAACAGCATCTTCCACAGCCGAGCAATTCCGTGCCCTTCGTCGTGGCCAGCCCATCCCAGGGCGCCGGCCGAGGCCACGAACGCGAACTCTACGTTGGTTCCAAGACGAATCATCGAATCGCCTCCACTACGCGGCCGGATAACGCTCTGCCCATCTCACGACATCCGCCACATAATGGAACACCGGCTTGCCTAATCGATATGCCTCCTCGACCTCCATATCCGCGCCCTTGCTCTCCCCAGGCAACCACAACACGGCATCGCAGCGGCCAAGAACGACGAGAGAAGCCTCATACCAATCCGCTACCTTCGTCTCGCATGGCAGCGTTTCGGGAATGCATCCATCACCGTCGCGGCGTTGTCCCAGATAGCACGTCAGATGCGGAATGATGCTAGGTATCCCGGAAAGGAACAAGCGGGCCCCCGCCTCGCATGCCTGTCGGATGTTCTCGGCGAGATCGCCTTTGCTGATCGGCCCAGCAATGTATACGAGTACCTTGCGCATATACTTTCCTCCTATCGAAGAATATAGCGCAATTGCCTCAACTCGCGCTCATCCACTGTTGCGACGGACAGTTGTATCGTGTACCCGCCGTCTCCAGATTAGCCGTCAGAACGAGATAGGTTCCTGCCAGACGAGTCGAATCGCTGACGATGCGGTCGTCCCGATCTGGGACGACGTCCGATGGTAGAGTACCTGCCTCGATATGCCAGGTCACCTTGCGAACGACGGTAAGCGCTCCACCGGGCTCCTGGACCGTTTCCAGCGTAGCCCGGCCCAGGGCCGAAATGCCACCATACGAAGTCGTCTTGCCGTCGGGTCTTGTCTTGACGAGAGTTACGCTTTCGATCAGATCGAAGACGGCGAAATCGCCGGACACGTCGAAATCTGGCATGGTCAGGAACGCGCCTTGGAAAGGATGAAGAACGGAGCGCCAGCCCGCTGATAGGCCTCTTCGACCACCTTCAACTGATTCGTCAAGGTGGTCAGATACTCACCCCAGGAGATGCTTTGCCCATCGACGCTGTAAGTTGGTTTGGGATCACTGGTGATCTCTCTTATCCGCTTCGCGATGTTATCGCGCGAAGCGAGCAAGTCAGCGGCGTAAGACATGGGATACCGCCTATCTCACGTAGTCGTAGGTCACGTGGCCGCTGACCTGGACGTTGCCGCCCAGGGTCAGAACCAACGCCTCGTTGGCCGCCGTTCGCAGCACCGGCGTCAGTGTTCCTTCGCCACCGGAAACGGTGTTGGGGACACCGACGGTAAGCGTCATGGCTCCAGTAAGAGCAGTGCTGCCGCTCTTCCACACCACCGTCACCGTGCCAGCGCTGACCAGATTGTAGCTAAGCACATGAATGCGGCGGTTAGTATCCGCCGCAACGATGGTGTTGGCGCCCGAGGTTGCCGTATCGACCGAGACAGTAAGCATCAGGAACTCTGGGAGAGAGACTGTTCACCCGTCAAAGCCACCTCGCTGGCGATGATGAAGTGATCGGTGGAACGAATGCCGCAAACCAGCATGTAACGACCCTGAGCCTCCTCCTTGGAACGGGCCGGAATCATCAGAGTAATCGACTCGGGTTTACCCTGAATTTCCTTGTTCTGGACAACGCGGGTGCGCCATCGTGGCGACGCTTCCTTGCCCCATTCCTTATCGACGACATCCTGAGTCCGTTCCTCGCTCGTTCTGCCCGTCCACGCGCGAATGTGTTCGTGTTCGCGCTGCGACCTCATTTTTTGGACGTACTCCTGCGCCTGCGCCGCCATTGCGAAGGTATTGGCCTGCTCCTTGGCCCTGATGAGTGCGTCCATGTCCGTGGCGTCGAACTCGAACAGGTCCGCGAGAATCTTCTTGCCGTCCGTCAGATCAGCCATCGGATCGAGTGGCGATGGCTGGACGACCGCCGAACTAACGCCCGTTGTTCGCGAATGACTGTTCCCCGGTGTACCCGGCTCGACAAAACCGCCATCAAAATCCATGTCGTCCGATCCCCGCTTGTTTCGCGCCATATCGATCACCTCTGAATCCTGGTATTCGTTACACCACGAGTGGCAAATATGCCAGTCCGTGGCAATCCCTGGCAAAACATCCTGGACGATCCGCCCGGCGTGCGCTAAAATGATGTCGCGGTGCATTTCCTGAACGTAAAAGCCGACTCCACGGTGGAGCCGGCTTTTACGTTCATTGACTCACTGCCCCCCCACCGACCAATCATCAGGTATTTTTCGAGGCTCTCCGGGGGTTCTTCACGAATGGAGTTCCCATTTCGGACACCCTGTACCTCTGAATGACATCAGAGGTAAACGCAGCCTCGGACGATTCCCCCATCTGTTGAGTCAAGATGTCCCAGATAGAAATGTAGCCGAACGCTTCTTTCCACTCTCCCATGAACCACGTCGAGGCGCTACTCGTCCGCGTCTTCACCCACTGATTGGTCAACACCTTCCACGCACCCGAGAACAGAGGCCCCGGCGCCGGCGAGAATTGCCGTTGCGTGTTGGCGCCGGCCGTGTTGTCAACGGTGGCTACTTCGGTAGCGTTGATGATGCGAAGCGCCGTCTTGTTCAGATCGAGCGGCACCAGCATTTGCAGGTTGGCCTGCGGGAACGGTTCGCCCGTATTCGGATCGGTAATTGCTGCTAGGAGTAACTCGGCATTCTCGACGTCCGTATGATCCACGAGCGTGTTCGATTGACTGTTGACGTAAGCGCCACTCGTCAGGTAGGTATTTGTGGCAACACCATTGCGCTTGTACGTGTTCGTCTGGCCGGTGACGCAATCGATAACGCGCTTCTCCTTGTTGACGCCCATCCAATGGCCACCCTTGGCACAGCGTTCGAGCAAGAGGCCCGTCTTGTCGGAGACGATGATTTCCTTTGTCACCGGCACGATGAAGCCACGTTTGACGGTAGGAGGCGTATCGATGAACTCCTCGTTGACGCCAACGAGTGGGTATGACTGACCTTCGGGAATCTGGGTCGCCTCGTCACCAATCTCGCCGATTCCGGCGATCCGTTCGCCGTTGAGAATGGTAGAGGACGACGACGTAACCAGTTTCGGCCAGAGGAACTCCGGCGACTCGTAACCGGCCATCAACTGGTTGTAGAAGATCTGTCCCGTGATCGCCGTGAACTGACTGGTATCCACCGCGTTGGTGGCTTCCAATACGCTCCGAAAGCCACCCTTGGGACTGGCAAGGTTGCGCACCCATTCCTCGCCATCGTCCACCATCGCCATCGCCAGATCGCGGATGGAGAAGTCGTTAGGCCGGAGTTTCCTCGACTCCAATGCCTCGGTCAAGTGTCGGACCGTAGCCTCACCGCCGTAACTCTTGCGGTACAGTGCCAGGTCGCGGTGTCGAAAAGCAGCCATTTGCCTCTATCTCCTCTCCGTAGTAACGGAGTCTATTCGTCTTTATTGGTAACCTACTCCGTTCACTATCGGTTCTGGAACGCTCCCAGGTAATCGACGTTCAGCGTTTCGGCATTGGCGCCGCCGTTCTTGATACCGACGAAGACGGCCATTTCCGTTGGCGAGGAACTGAAGTCGAGTTGGTGTTCGATCGTCTTCAGCGTCGTCGAATCGACCAGTTGCATGTCATCCACGAAGAAGTGGACGAACGCGATCGAGTTCGACTGCGGAATGATCTCGACGCGCAACTTCTGGTAGGCGCTGCCACCAGCAGTCGTCGTCGAGGTGTTTACTGTTTGCGTCGTGGACTTGCTGGTGACGCACTTCCATGCCGTGCCTCCATCCACCTTGTAGATGCAGGCACCCTCGAACGAAGTGGCCATACCGGCGCCATCATCGACGATGGTGTTGGCAGCAACCGCGTCCTTGATGCCAAAAGCGACGTTGGCATCGTCGGTATTGGCCTCGGTAAACTGAATCTGGCATTCCGCGACGATGGGCTTGTCTACCGCGTTCTTGAACAGTTCTTTGGCACTGAACAAGTAAATCTCGTCGTTGTCGCCTGCGGTGCCGTCCGATGGCGTCAGGGCGCAAACCCCTTTGACCCCATCCGAAATGCTTGCCGAGCCGTCGTCCGTTGCGACGATGGACCAATCGCTGTTGGGGAACGCCTCGTAATCCGAGTACGTGATCGTCAGCACGGTCGCAACCGTATTGGCCGCTGCACCGTTGGTCAACGTCAACTCGACCCGACCACCCGCTTCGATCACGTTGTAAGCGATCGTTCCCAGCGAAGTCTGCACATTGTCGGCCGGATGCGTATTGGTCGTGTTGTAAGTCTTCGACACCATCGTGTTCGACCCGTCGGTAACGAGCCAAACAGAGGTGTTCGAGTCATCGATTCCCGCCGCCGTGCCATCGGGAGTAATGACGACACTGTGGACGTATACGCGGCGCGTCGGTGAGAAGATCACCGTGGCCGCGATGTCGGCACCCGCCGCCAAGTCGGCAACCTGGTACGTGTGCGTCTGCCGGGGAGATAAACCAGCGAAATCCGAGAAGACGCCGTAAGAGCGATAACTCGCCAGAGGCGCCGGGAGTTCCAGTAATTTGACCATTGTCCTCTCTCTCTATCCTCTATGCTGACCCTGTTGGCCAGCGTCTCTGTTTATCGAAACCGATCAACCCCGAGCCGCCACTTTCACGCCAATGGCCGCGAGGAAACCGTCCGTCGAATCATCGCCTGGCATCACCGAATGGCTGTTACCGTTGCGATTCTCCGTCAAGGAGAGCGTTCCTGTCGAACCGGAGCGAATCTTTCCCACCAGCCGTGGATTCTGAGCAGCCTTCCACTCGGCCACCATTTCCTTGCGTTCGCTGGCGCTCTCGAGCAGTGACATTGCCTTGACCAGCCGTGGCGTTGCCTTGACTCCTTCATTCTCGCACAACGCGCGAGATTCCAGTTCCGCCTTCAGACGTTTGTTTTCGAGCAGGAGCGAACGCGCCCCGTCTCGTTTGCGACGTTTCGACTCCGGCATCTTCTTGTCCATCTCGTCACATTCCTCGAGAGGCATCTCGTCTTCCTCCGAGGCCTCCAGCGTCGGCTTTTCCTTATCGTCGAGTCCTTCCTCTTCCTCGAGTTCTTCCTCCTCCTCCTCGGGGATCTCCTCCCCCGAAGAGATGAGTTTGTCGCGAGTCTTCAGGAGTAACTTCAAACGAACGAGTTTCGTATCCGAATCCATCGTCTCGTCGTCGAGAATGCCGTGCATTGCCTTGCCGAACCCGTGACGTAACGCCTCCTCCGGCTCCATCTCTGCTGGATCGGCGGCTGCCGCAGGTGGAGCCGTGTCGGTTGGCTCGTTCAGGAGCGATGGCATCTCCATGTCGTCGTCTTCGCGGAGATACTTGTTCTCGAACAATCGATCGATCGTTCGTCGCGCCGGCTTCAAAAGCCTGGTGCGGCCGAACCATTCACGGAGCTTCATGGTGGTTTTCTCTTTGTTACGTTGACAGGACTCGAACAGACTCTCCGTGGTGGCGCCGTCGGTTACCAGATCGACAGACCGAACCTCGGTAATCTCAGTGACGACGAGAACCCCGCCCTCGACGTGCGTTTCGCCATCGGCGTTGTGTGAGAGGGAGTAAGTCCGCGGATGCCTTCGTGCCGCCTCGACGAGACGCGGCGCGAAAGGGTGACTCTTCAGATAGTGGAGGTCCGCGTACAAACCGCCGTCGTTACCAACGCGGACATTGCGCAGCCAGCCGATGTTGGTATCGACGGAGCGCGTCTCGTCGGGTTCGTCGGGATGATCGAGACGAACCGGCTTACCCTCGTACAGATGCGCAGCCGCGGCGACGGCTTCTGGCAGGTAGCGACGTCCGTTGCTGGAGCGCAAACCAAGAACGCGCACGGAGTGAATGACTCCGGCTTCCTCGTCGATCCGATTAGCGGACGAGAGGGAGGAAGATTCGCGCAGGAGACATCGACCAGCAGTTCTCATACTGGTCGATGCTGCAATGTGAGATAGGTGAAGAGCAAATCGGCGAAATGGTCAACTCGGCAGACGTGGATCGAAACCAAGCATGGCGATGACGGCTTTCAGGTCATCCTCGGATGGCATGTCATCGTCGGATTTGTCGTTCGATGCGGACTCACGCCAGTCGGGTAGTGGCTTTTGCGTGTTGCCGAAATAGACATCGGCAGGTAAGCCGGGAACGCTGGGCACGGATTGGAGCCTCCAAAAAGATATGCCAGGGAACTCGATATCACTATGCTATTGTATCAGAAGCATCTACGAATCGGAACGAAAAAAACAACCCGTTCCAAGGGGGATAAATGAATCTCGCGATCATCGATCCCGAAGGAAAAGTGACTGTCGCCGCATCCGAGGGACGCGCTGCGTTGGATCGTGGTGACACGGACCTGGCACGCCGCAAGCATGCCGAGGCAGCAAAGATCGTCGAGGATAACTTGCCAAGCGCGAAGAGCGAGGGAGATAGGAACCTGAACCTGTTCCTTGCAGCCACCCAACGTTACGAGGGCGGAGACTACGCTGGAGCCATCGCCCTGGCCCAACTGGTGAGAAAGCAGGATCTTCCCGACAGGGTGGGGAAACTGCTTCCCGACTTTCTCGAGAAGGCACGGAATCGCGCCGTGGACGATTACGCGGACCAGGTCGAGGAACGATTGAAGGGCCTTTGGTACGCGAAGCAATACCAGGCTGTGATCGAACTGCTACAAGAACACCCCTATGCGTTCGCGCCGAAAAGGTTGGCGATGATTCGGGGGATGTGTTGCAAAGGCTTAGGGGTGAAGCAAGTCGCCGAAACGTTCTTCAGGGATGCTCGCGAGTTCGACTCTATTTATCCCTGCCAGACAGAGAAAACGGCCGGATCGATGTAAGACGTAAGGCACTGACTCGGTTCATTACCCAGCAGCTGAGACACCATCGTGCCGACCTTCATGATTGCGGCACGACGTGCCTTTTCCGACCCAGGCGGATCCATCCGCTTGACGATCTCGATAGCCAACTCGCACGCTCGAACCGTTCGGAAATCCTTGGGAGTGAACTTACCACCGTCGAGCGAACTGGTATATGCCGTCACCTTGTCGTAGTTCGTGCCGAACAGTTTGCCCCGATCCCCCGACGTGGCCTTGCGACCGAGTAGCATTTTCGCCAACTCCGGATCGTGTATCCGATGCGAGTGATAGACGGACTCCTTGCCGACGAACTGGAGATACACCCCGTCCTCTTTTTCGACGACGTGGCGTCCCTCCAGCGTGGTAGCGCCATGCGACTTGAGCCAGAAAGTGCTATCGAGTAACGGTTCCCTGTCTGCCATGCGACGAAGCAGTTCCGCTTTCGTCTTCTTGTTCTTGACCGGCACGAGTTCTCCGTCGATCCGAAGAGATACCTTGTCTTTTTCGACGACGACGCTGTCGGACGTAATCGGACGATCGAAGAACCGTGCCGTATCCTTGTTGTCTGCTTCGCTACCCGGCCGCGTAGCCTGCACCTGCATGAGCCAGGCACATTCGGCATTCTCTTTCTGTTTCGGATCTGAACGATGTTCCTGGATCTCATTGGCCATTTCGGCCTTCTTCAGCAACCCCTCCCGGCTACGAGCGAATTTGGTCGCAGCCTGTCGATCATCCCACGCATCGGAGTATACCGTCTTGGTTCGGCCCCGTTTGACTACGCCATTCTCGTCCCGAACGTCCGGGCCACGAGCCGTGACGAGTACGTCGGCGTTCGGGTCGAGTGATATCTTCACGTCCTGCCAATCCTGACCAATCATGGTTGCCGTGATATGTTCCGGCGCGCAGGGATTACGCACTGGTTTTCACAGTAGAAAACGCTGATAAGCGAATAATTTCCTCCAAAATATCCGTATTCCAGCCAGCCATTTCGCGAGTCCCTTTTATCCCATTTTTCGGCTTGCTATTCTTGATGAGGGCGTGGGCGAGTTTCCGCAAAGTCGTGAAATTCTGCGGCCCGTTACCTTCCCGTAACTGATGAGCGTCTTCGCCAAAGACGACATCGAGTACCCAATGAAGTCCGTTCTCAATAGCCCAATGATTTCGCACGCCCTGCAATAATAGATGGGCAGACATTACCCGACTAGAGATAAAATAGCGGGTCTCCACTTCCAGTTTTCCATTGTACTCTCGTTCACTGATAATGACGCCAATGGCTTTCAGACCCTTCCACAATAGTTTGTCTCGAATCTTGGACAGGTCGGTACTGATATAGCATGTTCGTTTTTCTCTGCGTCCCCGATTCATCTCTTCGGTTTGCGCACACTTTTCTGTTCCAGTTTCGCAGGAACTGGCGATAATTGGTGCCAAGGTTTCCTTGACATCTTCATGCAAGTATTCCTGATTGCCTTTGACCGCTAACACATAGTCCGCACCACCCTGGACGATTTCCTCAGCGATGTCTTTCTGGCAACCCATGGCATCAATCGTCACAAGTGCCCCCGTAAGATCAAGCAATTTCAGCAGTTCGGGAATGGCTGTAATCTCGTTCGACTTGCTATCAACAGCTTGTTGTCCCAGGCAAATTCCGTTCGCGGTTGCGAAGGCATGCACCATATGCAACGCCTTTAGCCCTGTGCGACCTCCACCTGAACCACACATAGTTTTCCCATCGAAGGCTACCTGCTTTATCTGCAAATGTTCGCTGATGTCTTTCATCCAGGTGGCGAAGCGACTGTTCAGTTCCTGCGGATCCATGATGAGATAGATACGCCGATAGGTGTCATGCGACGGTATGCCACCGGGTAGTTCCAGGAACGTGCGAAACCAGGTTTCATGGGTTCGCACAAAGCGTTCGACGGCGAGCCAAGAATTGGCACCTCCAATTACCGCACAGATGGAAGTGACGATAATGTCTTCGAGCAAATGCGTCTTATTGTCATTGTCGATGCGGAAATCCGGGCAATCGCGAAACCGCTCCACCAAGTGTTGCAATGCCGACCGCGAATCAGGTGTGGTCGTTTGGGTGATTGTTGCTTCCATGAGACATTACCTCCGTTCCTTGCTGACTCGGGCCGATATCTCATTCTACGCTCCGAGGGCAACCTCCCAATTCGCACATTCCCAAATTGCCCAAATTACCTATCTATGTGCGTAGTCCCTGTTCCGGCGCGGGAGAACCATCAGCAAGGACGACACGAGCGTTCTTGCCCTCGCCTTCGCGACGAGCGCCATGCATCTCGACACGGACCGCTTTTGGTTTGCGAGACGCCTTGGAAGAATCCGCCGCGGACTTCCCTGACGAAGCAGACGTCTTGTCGCCGTCCACCTTGCACGGATGGCCCGTTTCCGTATCGTGATGTCCCTTGCCAGAACGATTGACGACGCAGCCCTCACCCAAATCTTGCTTTCGAGAAAAGACAAGAGTGATCTCGTTACGATCGTCTATCCTTCTACTATTGATATCATCAATAACTTCATCGAGATCGATCTCGTCACCATCGACGAGGATCTTTTGCAATGCCACCTTACCAATGGCCGCGATATTCTCCTCTTCCGAAAAGGTGAATCCTTCCTCGTCCGCCTCGTCAGAAAAAATACGACTGGTGTCGTGCGAAACAATGATATGGCTGACAGGGGTATCCGGAACAGAGAAGATTACAGGCAGTTTCCCCACCCCATTATTGAGAGTTACAAACTCTCTTGATGCTGATTCGTCCTGCGACCAGGCAGCAGCGTCAGACAAATCACCTTCAGCGCTGCGAAGAATAGCCAACAGGTCGGGCTTTTTCAGAGATACCCCACGAACGAGATCTCGTTCGTGGATTCCGGCATCCGCGAAACGTTCCTGCGTCTGTCGGTACAACGGGGCGACGCCAGCCGGAAGTGTCCCCTTTTGCAAGTTTTCGAGTTTCACATCCCGAATCGTGCCACCACCACTGTTGACCCACCGCCGCAATTCCGATTCGCCTTGCTCCAGACTTCCCTCGTCCGCGCCAGCCTGGCGAGATGGCTCTGCATTGCCATCCACCTTGCACGGATGCCCTGTTTCCGAATCGTGATGACCAGTTCCCGTCTTGTTGGTTACGCACCCTTCCATCAAACCATCGAGTACGATCGGCAATTCCACCCCATGACGATCGGCGAATATCAACGTCGATAGAACGATCTCCCTGCCTTCCAATCCGCTAAGCCCATCGTAATATCTGCCCATGCCGGGCTGGACATAGCCAAGAGTCAGGTGCGGGTTGTACCGGCGATGACTCTGAGTATTCGGCAATGCCTCTGCCAGCAGATCGTGCATCGCATGCAAGTCGGCACTGGCCACGTCGAGCTTGACAACGTCTTGCTCGTCGTTGGAGAAATGCGAGACACCGCCCAGGCGTACCGTGACTGGGCCAATGCCAGTCAGAACGTGCTGCACATCCGCGGCGCTAACGTCCTCGTGGAAACCGTAGAGCAGCGTCACATGATAGTCGCTCTCTCTGCCATCGGAAGCAAGATGCTCATCAGCGATGAACGATGACAGGTTGCGACAATGCGTAGCGATTTCGTCCGGCATGCGGAAATGTGTCGTAGCGTACTCGTGCGGCCCCGCTTTCTCCTCGAGACGTTTCCGCGCTGGTGGTTGCCGTTGCTGATGCGCGGTAAAGTCAGACGACGTGACGGCGCCAATAGATTCCAGGGAAGCCGTTGCCTTGCCCACATATCGGGCCAACATTTGACTGGCCCGTCGAGCAACGGCCGGGTTGTCGCCGGATTCCTCGGCAATGACGAAGAGAGATAGCAAGGCAAGTTCAGCGTCCATCGTGGCGAGATCCTCCAGCCAACCTGGCAAATTCGGCTTCCTTGCCAGGCCGCACGCTGACATACAAGACGCCCTGGTCGAATTGATCGATCGGCGGAATCATCGCTGCCTTCTCACGTGCGGATAATCCGTGATGACCCTCGGCACCCTGTCCAGATAGGATACCCTTTCGCCGTAGATCATTCACGACATCGTGCATCGTCTTCGTATCCATTCCGGTCTCGTCCGCGAGATCTGCCAAACTGACCTGATTGTGGCCGTTACGATCGAGTTTCTGAAAAGCGGACGCAACCGATCCGGAATCGTTCGACGGTGCAACGGCTGGCTTGGCCGAAACCGGCTTGGCCAGAACCGGCTCTACTGGATTCTTCGCGGCTGCTTCGAGCGCCCTCGAAGCGATCTTCTTCGCCAATTCCGCCTTGGCGCCGGAAGCCTTCAGTCCCAGATCTTTTTTCAAGGCGTTCAACTGCGGCACCGTCAGCGACAACAGATGCGCTGCCAGATCACTGACGTCTTGCTCCGATGCCTTGCCAACCTTCAGCATGCCAGCAATACGCCCCTTGGCTTCCTCCGGTGTCATCTTCGCCGGCTTGGCCACAGGGGGCTTCTTCGACCCCTTGCCAGCGGCCGGTTTCCAGTCCTTGACATCACCCTTCGCCAACTCGTCCTTACTCAGCGTGGCGCAAGCGACCCGCTTGCCATCGCGAAGGCAGTAGGCATGCTGTCGCGCGTCCTTGAACACGCCCGACTTGCCGGCCTCCATGAGTGCAGAGTCTACCTCGGCATCTTCGGATTCCTCGAGCGTGGAATTACCACCATCCAGATGCCGTTGCATCCGCTCGGCCACTCGTTGACGTGCGACATGGGTAACGTCGGAGAGGGGATTGCCAAGCCCGGGCGCGGGACGGACGCGAGACGTTTGCGCCATGTCGGCGACCTCGTCGAGGAGATCATGGTCGTCCGACATGGCCGCGTCGAGAAGTGCGGCGAAGAAAGCGGAAGTCGCTGGCATGGGTTACCTCGAGAATCGCGTCACACCTTGTAATTCGAGTTTACCAGCCGTGGCTTGCACCTCTTCCGGGTCGGCGCCCCAGATGCTCGCCTCCCACTGGCCGGTGCGATCATTCTTGCGTACCGTCACGTTGTCCGGCAGTTTGCCAGCTTTGCGGGCAGACCAGAACGCCTCGGTTGGCGTAAAGCTATGAACATGACGCTCTCCACGAGACGTAGACACCTTCTTTGTTGCGATCGTAAATGGCTTGGTATCAGACACCGATGGAACGGCCTTGTCCGTCTTGCGTTCCGCACCCATCGGAACAGCGGGAGCAGCGGGAGCAGCGGGAGCAGCGGGCTTTGGCGCAACATGGGCCTGATACTTCTTGTAAGCTTCCTCGCTCGGGAACGCCGTCGTCCACTGGCCATTTACCTGCGTCCGCTTGCCACCAAATTGACCAATCACATCATTGTGGGAGTACGGCGTATTGGCGTAGTGCTTCGGCTGCGTCTTTAACGTCTCGCCCCAGTCGAATGCATCGGTTCCGCTCGCGGCATCGGGTGCATCTTCTGGACGGATAGCCGCTTGCGACCGCTTCGATTCGCCGCCAACGATGGCGCCAAGCGTGCGGAACTTGTTCTCGAGAATGCCCGCGTTCCAATCGTCGATAGCCGTATCTGATAGGACGCCGCGCACCCTTGCTGCCGACGCGGTATTGAGGCGATGGATACGTCCGGCCGCTTGCACCATGTCGTTCGCTGTAAACGGCGGCGTCATCATGACCATTGTTCGCGGTCGCTCACCCGTCGTATCGTCGAGATTGATACCAGTTCCACCGGATTGGATGGTGGCGATCATTACCCGTGTCTTGCCACTCTGGAAGGCGTTCATTGCATTCTTCTTGGCGTCGGCCGTCTTTGTGGCGCCACCGTGCAATTCGCCAATCGAATCAGCCGGAATACCAGCCTGGATCAAGGCATCTTTTAGCGCTTTTGCCGTACCCGCCGAGCGCATATCCTTGTCATCGTCTTCGCCGTCCTCCGTCTCGTCGCCGATGTCGTTGACTCGACCAGCGAAGACGACTACCGACCGCCCCTGGGACAACTCCTCCTGCACCACCCCCACTGTGTGCGGTATCTTCATCGGCTCCTGATGTAGCCGAGCGGCCATGAGAGACACCGCCTTGTTGCCTCCCGTTTCGCTCATCTTGCGATCGTAGACATTCTGGATGGCATCGTGTTCCTCCTGGGACAACTCGACCCTGGACATGCCGACATCGACGCCATCCATCGACAGTTCACGCTTGACCATGAGCCCGTCCTTGGTCATCTGGTCGAACAAACCAGACAGTCGCCGCGCCGCCTCCTGATAGCCAACCCGTGGATCGATCTGCCACACCTTGACGTAATTGCCCCCTCCCGTGTGCTGATCCACGAGCCGCATGCCGAGCTTCTTGTAGGTCTCCGTAGCGCCAACGTTCCCGAACACGCCCGCTCGCATCAGATGCGCAATGTGCAAGGGCTTGTCACCGGGCGTTGCCGTCGCATACATCACTCCGCCGGCCCGTTCCATCGCCTCCTTGCCGTGCTTGTATCTGGCAGAATCGCGGTTCTTCATGAAATGCGATTCGTCGTAGATAAGGATTGTATCTTTATCTATCTTGTCCTTCAGTTTCCCCAGTTCGTTGTAGGTGGTGACGTTTACCGTGCCGGGTTCGACGGGGACGTCTCCCTTCACGAGCTTTACGGGAACCTTCATGGTGGCGGCGTCGTGAGCATACGAGCCGGCCATCTGTCCTTTCTTCCAGTCAGGCTTGATTACCTCGGCGGGACTGACGATAACGACCTTCTTGCCCTTGTCGAGAAACGCCTGCGCCGTGGCCAGTTGCTGCCGGGTCTTGCCCACGCCGGTACTGTCAGCAAGGACAAAGCCGCCGTGCTTCTCGATTGCGGCAATAGCGAGAGCTGCGCCTTGTACCTGGTCCTCGTTCAGATGTCCTCGGACAGTTTCAGGAACCAATCCGGGATCGCCTCGCTGAGTGTGTTCAGGCCGGGCGGTAACGATGCGGGGCCTAGTAAATTCTCGCCCAACTCCTCGATCATCTCCGCCAGCGACCCGGTCATTATTTCCTCGCCGGACGGGCTCGGATACTGGGTCGGATCTTGTTGGTCTGGCATCTGTCGGTTCCTCGTCCTTCGATGTCTGCGTTGCTGGGGCGGGCGGTTCTTCACCTCGTGAAGGCTTGCCCGCTCCCGTTTCTTCCGCCTTTGCCACCATTTCGCCATCAACCCAGTGACGCCCCAGCGAATCGATGCCGGTAAATCCCGGCTCTACTGTTTCGCCTCGTCCTGGAAGAACGTCGCCCGCGTCAGGTCCTCCCACTCCCGCGGCGGTAGCGGCTGGCACCTCGTCACCGCCTCCTGCCACGCCTGGCTCGACGTCATCCCCTCGCGCAGGAACAGTTTTGCCCACTTCAGCAGGGTCTTCGACGCCAGTTTTGCCCGCCGGAGATGCTTCACCGTTTGCTCCATTTTCTGTTCCATCGCTCGTTCCATCGTCGGCCCCCAACAGATCGTCGATCTCGAATGGAACCTCATCGCCCGCTTCGTCCGTCTTTGCAGCCACCAGAGCATCGAACGCCTGCTGGTATGCCTTGGCTCGACTCGGCAAGGCCGGCGACCCAGAAACGAGCAAGTCGAACAGGTTCTGCCGAGCGCCATCGTCATCCGGATTACCCAGCAGATGCGGATAACGTCCAGCAATCGTCCGCGCCACCAGGGCGAACTTCTCGAGCGAAGTGTGATCCCCACTCTCGAAAGCCGGATGCCTGGACGTCAGCGCCTTGCCCGTCAACGCCTTGTAGAGCGCCCGCGTCTCCTTGATTGCCTTGCCGGCGTCGTTGACGTAACTGGCGCTAGCGGTGCGGATCTCTCGCGCCCTGTCCTTCATGGCGCGATGATCGATCCCAGCAATCCGTGCCCGCCGCTCCCACTGCTGGCCAAGTCGCAGCGAACGCTTCGCCGCCGTGACGATCCGCTCGACCATTACTTCTTTCTTGCCACCAGCGCGAAGGCCGTACTCCTTTTTCAGATCGTTCAACTCGGCCTTGGTCAAGAACTTGAGAGCGTGCGCCGCACTGGTGATATCCTTTGGCGTAACCGCATGCGGCGCAGCCGTCAGTTTGCGCACATGCTCGTGAGCAGCTTGCACATCCTTGTCAGAGAACCCTCCCGAATGCTGAGCGCTCTTGCAAGAAACGTGTTTTCCATTGACGTAGCAATGAACGTGGCCATTCTTGTCCGTCGTCCGCCCGGTATGCCCTGCCTCGACGAGAGGGCCCATGCCACACTCGGGACACTCGCGGAGATACCTGGGAGACTCCGTCAGCGCCTCGGCAACGCCTGTTACCTTGGCCTCGTCGTCTCCCGCCAACTTCACGGCCTTCGCCAGGTCGTAGCCCGTATAATCCAGTGCCGCGAGGACTCGGGCAAGGTAGGCATCGGGATCCTTCGCAGATGCCATCGAAGCTAGCAGGTCGGCAATTGCATCCCTGGAGATCTCGACCGCCTCGTGGACTGCCTGCACCTTCTCCGCCATCGCCTTTCGCGCCGATCGTAACGTCAGTAAAGGGTTCTTCGCCGTACTGAATGCCAGATAACCCAGACTGGCCACCGGCAAGAAACTTGCGGCCTTGGCAGCACCAGCGCTTCCCGTGGCCAGCAACACCGCTGGGCCGGTAAGCGTCCAGGCAAGAGCGTTATCAGCCGATGCCACGGCAGCAGCAGTTCGACGAACGACCTCCTCGGAATACCCCTTGGCCCGGCCGATCTCGGCAACGATCGATTGCGCCTTGCGGAAGTGCGGCGTCAGTGCATGCTCGACCGCTTTGGCCAGATTCAGGACAGTAACGATCCCCTTTCGCTCGCGCTCGGATGCCCCCTCCCAGACGAACTTGCCGACTTTCCGAACAGCATCCTTGACCGTTACCGCCTTGTCACCCAACGACTGGACAAGATTCTCGATAGCAGCGACACGGCCAGCCGACTTGCCGGTATTCTTCTTGCCCGACTTCGCAGACGACTGCTCAGCGCTACCTGATGGCGTACAGGGATAACCTTTCTCCGAATCGTGATGTCCCTTGCTACCCTTGTTAGGGACGCAGTCCCCCTCCATTGTCGACGACTCGCCGGACTCGTCGAGATCCAGCCCGTCGAGAAATGCGTCCAGGTCGAAGTCTTCCAGGTCGTCGCCACCATCTGGAGACGAGCCACCGTCTGGAGCGTCGTCAGGAGCAGAAGGAGAATCGCCGCCTTCGTCTGGATCGCCACCACTATCTTCGTCTGTCCGTTGCTCGGTTGGTACGCCCTGTTCGCCGTGCTTCTTCTCGAATTCCTCGTTGTTCTTTTCTTCGACTTCCCAATCCAGGCCCAGTTCCTGTACCACGGTTTGCCGACTCTTGACACCAAGCGTGACGTATATCTGATTGACTGCGGCTTCCTCCTGCTTGTTGCGAGTCTCCACGGATGGTGCGGTTACCTGCGTCTCTACCAGATGCTGGATCAATTTCCATTCGTACAGTTTGTCACCGACACGGACACCGCCCTTGCGACGGCAGTAGTGTTCGAGTGCGGTCGTGTAGACTCGCTCGTGCATCTGCAAATCTTCCGATTGCATCGATTGACACGAACGGGTGAATGGTGATTCGGCAGTAAGCGATGAATTCCCCGTAATGATCGACTTGCCATTACGCCGGGTCACAATCAAACCGTTGGGCACCGTCACGCACCAGACTTTTCCCGAATAGGGCACCGTGGAAATATGCCGTTTACTGACAAGGAGGTTCCGCTTCGGAAGTTTCAGAGATACTGGAACAACACCTCGATCGTTTGCATTCTGGACATGCGATACATAGCCGCATCGAATAGCCGTGGCCTGCATTTGATCGACTAGACGACGCGATGTCGTAAAGTATTGCATCGACCCACTTTCTCGCAGGGAGCCATCCCCCGCAACGAGAGATTGGATCATTGGCTCTATCTGTTCAGCCGGAAGATCGTTTACGAAGTCTGGTAGAGATCGCTCACGAGAGTTCTTCCCACAGTTTTTGCGTAACCATGACCACAAACTCTTATCCGCGATATGCCAACTAATCACCCCATTTCGATTCGCTTGCTCTCGAACACTATACGCCAATTGCACCGTTGAATTGCAGTGGCGAATCGCCTCGCATTCTTCGACATGCTTCGATGCTTGCGACCAGGCTAGAATATGTCCACCCGGCCAGTGGGGATTGGCTACCGCCCACCCTTCCGACACCCACCAGCCCAGCCATTCGAGAAATGGCCCCATTGGAAACGTCTTCGATTGCGGATGACTGGCCGCACTCGAATACTTCCGATCATGAGGCACGCCAGGAATTTCGAGACATTCCCGAGCAATACCAGCGGTCGGTTTGCAGGAGAAAGGCAAAATGCTACCCGGCTGTAATTCGTCTGCTCGACAAAAACGCCAGGGCTTCAAACCCTCACGAACCATTTTGCCATCGCGGCGACGATTCTGCTTCGTCGTGTACCACATGCGATGATTTGGCGTAACCAGCACATCGAGATTGTGCAAGCCCTTCAACTGGATCATGTCCCCGTCATGATCCTGGACGTGAACGGCTTGCATCTGCTGCCATTCGAAAACGCCTGTTTCCGGATTCATCGTTCCGGCCAGGTCGTCCATCCGGATCTCGTTCCACCGCAACCATCCACGCCGCGTCAACAACTCCGTCTCTGAATCGTGACAGGCGTAACTTCCGTTAGACGCATCGGCGCTCGTAATCCATTCTGGCGCATTCCACCGCACCGCGACAGCGCGAAGAAGCGCCTGCACCGCTGCGGTAAAACCCGACACGTTTTCTGCGAATGGTGCCGATACGAATTCGGTGCCGAGATCCATGTCGATGACTGTGCCGGCATCGTATCGACGAACGTTATCGGTGGCGCTGCTGAATGGCCGGTCTTGCGTATAATCGGCCATTCCGGAGATGAAATCCGCAGCGGCGGCCCGTGGCGCCGTACTGTGTTGGCGAATGAAAGCGATCGCCGCCTGCACCGCGGAACCTTCACCCAGGTTCTGGAGTAATCTACCTGTCACCTTGTATAGCTTTTGCGTGTCGAAAGCGAAGTCGGGCAAGCCGCGTTTGATGACTTCTTCATCGACGTTTCCCGTCTTCAGATGGATCATGTCGCCATTGGAAACATACTCGCCGTTCGATGCCGAGCCATCGTAGGCAACCCAATAACCGCGAACGTCCTCCAGGTCGTCCGGATCGGTGATGATGCCAAAAGATCCCTGATCGTATGGATAATCCGGAGACTCGACGATCTGCTCCGGCTCCACCGTGCGAACGAGGAGCATGCCATCGTCCTGACCAAACAGGCGAACGAACACCTCACCATCACGACGACGACGGACGAACAATCGACGCTGTCGGACGAGCCAGTTATTATGCTTCTCGAACGGCGTGAACACATCCGTCTGAATTGCCTGGATCAACTCCCTTGGCGTATCTGGCCGCTTCGCCTGGACTTTGACCTGGAACCCCTTGCCGACGACGTAACTGGCCAGTGCATTGATAGCGCCAAACGCCAGCGGCGACATCGTCCACAGGAGACGAGAGGCGGCGCGAAGTCGTGAATGCTCTTGCCAGGTGCGCCAGAATGGCCAGTTGGCGCCATAACGGCGATCATTGGCCGTACTGAACGGGAACACCAGGTCCCGGTCGATGCCACCGGCACGATCGACGATGTCGGAGTACGGGCCGAGGAACTCCCACGCCTCCGCCGACTCGAGCAGTTTCTTCTGGCGTGTGCGAACGATCTGATACTGGCGAATCTTCTCCCGCGCCTCGAGGATCGCCACGCGCTTCTGAGCGATTGCAAGAGTGTCGTCGAGTGTGCGACGTTTCTTGGCGTGGCCGTTCGTGTTGTTCTTCATGCCGGCTGGCCTCCAGACCAGCCGGAGAAGGTAGCAGCAGGAAACAGGCGACGACAATTCGGGAACGAGCGGGACATGTAGCAACCGCCGTGCCACTGGCGCAAGATTCCGGCTGGTCACACTTTTCGCCAATTGGCGAAAAATCTTTCAAGAAAAGTTGAAAGTTGGCGACAGAGGGTGAAGATGACAGTCGAGATGCTTATCTCATCCTATTGCTACCGCCGCCGATACCGCCGCCGATACCGCCGCCGCTGACGCCGACGACGCCGACGACGACGCCGACGCCGCCGACGACGCCGCCGCTGCCGACGACGCCGACGACGCCGACGACGCCGACGCTGCCGACGACGCCGCCGCTGCCGACGCCGACGCTGCCGACGCCGCTGCCGCAACTCTCATAACACCAATCGTTAACGCCGCCATCTTCTACAGACCCGCGCACGGCCAGTGCCGCAGCGCTATCACCTTCGTCCTCCAGCCAGTCAGCGTACACCAGCAGGCTGTCATCACATCCATCCAGTGGCGTCATTGCTTCGGCTCAGGTAAGGAATGCGGCCACTCGAAAGACGCGGTGAAACTAACGTTGTGTCCCGGCGGGAAGATATGGCACACCGTGTCGTTCAGCGCACCGTCTCGGAAGAACTGCGTCCAATTCCGTGCGCAGGAGTAGATCCAGCGCACGTCGGTCATGTCGCACTCGCGCTTCCCAGTGACTGCCGTTACCGTGGCAATCACATGGTGGTACGCATGAACGATGAAATAGTATCGCTTACCCACTTCGATTGCCATTTTCATTCATCCATAGCAAACAGGTGGGCGAATGATTATGACACTATTGTGGTTGCCTTCGGCGACGCCACACATTCTCAGTTGTTCCGCCATACACCATCGAAGCCGATTCCCCATCGACTCGCCATTGCCAACCCAGCGTCGCCGCCTGATCCTGAGTCAAGGTGAAGGCGTTTCGATCTCCCGGTGACGCCAGCGATAGGAAGAGCGCTTCCGTCTGCTCGGGTCGCAACAAGAGTGCCAATTCACCATCACCGTACAACACGACAGGGCCAATGTCGGATCGCGGAATAGCAAAACCTTTCAAGATCAATTCTCCTCGCCAATGACATGTACAGACTCACATCCGACATGTTCCAGTCAGGATTTTCGGTTCCGCCAGACATAGACGAACATCATGACTTCCGCCTGGAAGATCATCATGAGCAACAGCACCAGGCGAAACCCCCATGGCGCCATCTTCTGCAAGTAGATATCCGAGATCTCGTGAGCGCCGAAAACGCACCGTACCAGGCCAGAGAATACATCCGCACCAATAGCGAAACCGATCAGAGCCCACATGAGAATGACCGCCAATCGATTCCAGTACAGACTCAGATCGGACACGACATCCATCCTCTGGCCCATCCAGTACCATTTCCAGATCCGCAAACCGATACGCAGTCGTAAAGCGAAGAATGCTCCCGGCAACCACTGCCACGTCAACCCCTGCCCGATGATCGCACCCTCTGGACGATAGCGCAACAGAAAGATCAGGCATCGGCGCGACCATGAGGCGTCCTGAATGTCGTTCAATCTCCGAACGAGGCGGGTAAGCATTTGGCATCGCTCCTCGGATCCATCTGGAGTATAGCGCCGACAGACTCATCGTTGCTGGTGCATGCGAGCAATCACCTGGGATTGTTTCGGCAAGGTGCCATTGTGCAAGTCCCTAGCGTGTTCCCGAGCAAGAGCCAGTGCATCAGGGCCGTCATCGTGGGAACCCGATGGCCAATCGCGCATCTGCTGCACGAGGAGCATCGTTCCCGGAGATCGCGTCTTGAAACGGAACCGCCTCTGCGACAGGAATGGTGTAAGACCGCGAATGCGCACCACCTTCGGATCTGTCTGGGTATAGGGATAGGTTGGCAAGAGATCCAATCCCTGTGCCTTCGCGGCTTGCTCCAGTGGGATGAGTAGTAGCTCCTGGAATTGATTAGCCTCGACAGCGACGCCGTGCGGCCGGAAGGCGTGAATGCGTTTGGCCAACTCGTGACACACCGTGTCCACCGGCTGGCCGCGTGTCAGATCAGCCTCGACGTACTCGGCGCCGTTTCGGTCGCGGCCGAACAGGACGACAGCGGAATAGTCGCCCAGGCGATCGGCCCGACCCTTGGAAGGATCGAAGGCTATGGTCCGGATCGACAGGGACTCCAGTGCCGGCCATTCGTCGAACCACATACCGGGAAAGTTCAGGTATTCCTCTGGCCATTCGCAGGTTCCCGGATCGACCGGACTGTTCTGCTTCTCGCTCTCGAAAGCGGCATAGCCGTCGCTGGCTCGTTTCGTCATCAGGTCGTACAGCGGCTCCCGTGCCGGCCACAACACCCGAGATCCAGCCTCCATCTGGGCACGCTTCGACTCGAAGAAAGACAAGGCGCGAGCAACCCTGGTGCTATCGTCTGTCGAGTAGTCGAACAGATACGACTCCCACTCACGCCACAGATCCATGCGTTCCGGCCATGACTCGAGCGCCTTCCACTTCCGCGACTGCCAACCCGGCGTCGCTTCCAGGCGACACACGACCGTGTCACGATGAAGGGCCGTGCCGAGAACAACGAAATTGGTAGTAGGCTCGCCAACCGACATCACGTCCTTGACGAACCAATCGAATGTCCTCGCTCGCCTCAACTCGCTGACGATGTGATCTTTGTTCTGGATGTCATCAGCGATCACCAATGTCGGCCGCCGATTGGTAGCCGACTTCCGGCCACGCAGTTTGCCCCCCGTGCCGAGTACCAGGATCTCGCAACCGTTGCGCAGGCAAATCCGTTGATCTCGCCAGAGTTGCCCCTTTCCCGATGACTCGGGATAATCTCGACGGATCAATGGGTTGTCTTCGATCTGATTACGGATCTGTCGCAAAAAATCCCGCGCCTGATCGGCCGTGTCCGACACGATGATCGTAAACGCCTCTCGGCCTTCGAGTGATTCCCGAAGTGGATAGGCCAGGGATACCCACGATGACTTGCCAGCCCCTCGTGGCGACTGGATCGCCAAACGACTACCACGATCGACACGAAGCGAGTCGAGACGGGAAGCCAGCCAGGTGTGAAACGCCGATGGCTCGACGGCGAAAGCAGTCCCGAGATAGTGCTTCGACCACTCGAAGAGCGAGATATCACTTCGCTTTTGGGTTACGCACCTTCTTGGCTCCTCCAGGCGGCTCAGTCGATTTTTGATCTTCCTTAGCAGACGCAAGCCTTTCCGCCTCCAGTTCGGTTACCCGCTTCATCAAATCACGCACCAGATGCCGTTCGCTCCCCCAATGCTCGTAGAACCGCCGTTCCGCCAACCAGGCCCCCGCCTGCCACTGGGTGGCTGATGCCTTCTTGATGACGCCGATGGCACTGATCTCGCCCTCGGCCAGCGCCTTTTTGAAGACGTTGAAGAATTCGAGATAAATAGCCTCTTTTGGATCCGGCTTGGCGTTGGCCCTGCGAAGGCGTTTCTCTTCCTTCTTGCCGCGACGTATCCACAAACGAATGGCGAAGCGCGTGACGCCGATATAGTCGGCGACCGTCTCCAGGTAGAGGACGGTTGGAAGGATTCGACGCACGTCTTCGATGACCTCGGGCGTCAAGTCCTTGGGTCGGCCGGCAGGCATGTCGAGTTACTCGCTGAGACACAGAACGTTAGGAGTAGCGCCCATCGCTTACCTGTCATTTGTACCGCACTGATGGCGATGAGGGCAAAACAGAAATGGACCTTTTGGGGAGGAATATAGAATGGCACGACAATTCGCATCGTGGTTGGATGCAAACGACGAGACGCCGCGTACCTGGCTCAATACCAGACCCCGCGGGCACAAGTTTTTGTGGAATGGCTTGCGTCTTACGCACAAGCATAATCGTTG
>OFRM01000022.1_pt1 | contig 56874 bp, 73 predicted proteins | sample 1543101 | NCBI WGS metagenome assembly OFRM01 (sample SAMN07774223, study PRJEB24372) | wastewater metagenome | isolation source: Exp Tend VB 0WW | collected 2016-02
CTGAAGCCGTAGCCTTCCACCGGCATCCCGACCAGGTTGGTGTCGAGCTTGCCGTTGTCGTTCTCGTCGTGGGTGAGCAGCACGGCATAGCTGCCGGCCGGCACGCCCTTGAACGTGAAGTGGGCACTGTCGCCGCTGGGCGCCGCCTGCTGGGCCTGCACGGGCTTGGCCTTGCCGTCCCAGGCGGCGGCGTTGTTGACCAGCGCAACGCCGCTGCCGTAGCTGTCTTGAAAGACGGGGTGGCCGGTGGCGTCTCCGACAGCAGCGACGAGCGCATCGGTGTCGAGTTGCACGGCAGTGGCGTCGTCTCCGAACTGGGCGACGACATCGGCGTAGTCCTTGTATCCCGCATCACGGGCGTAGGCGTCAAGGGCGTCGGCTTCTGTTTCGCCGCTGAACTCACCCATGGCAATGTCATTGGCGCTGATGTGAAAGATGGGCATCTGTCTCTCCTGTTTGAGGGCTGCACCGTGCTGCCCATGTCGTTAATGTATTACGGAATCGGGCAGAGTGCAATCGGTTTGTGTAATACGGCAATGTTTCCGACGAACGGTAGGCCATGAGCTGGAACAGACCGACAAAGCCACCCCGCGAGCAGCGCATAGCCGAGCGCGCAGCCCGCAACGCCGCCCAGGCCCAGACCTGCATCCCCCGTCGCGCGGCCGTCATGGGTGGGGGGACGGCTGGGCCGGCGCCGAAGTCTGTCCCTTGGCGCTGCCAGACGCTGCTGGAAATGGCGCGCGGCCGGCCCTGCCTGCTGTGCCCACCGGGGGCCTGCACCTGCACGCCCGGGAGCGCGGTCGCCTGCCACAGCAACCTCGGAATCCACGGCAAGGCCAAGGGCCGCAAGGCGGACGACTGCTTCACGGTAGCTGGGGGCGACAAAGCCCATCGCTGGCTCGACCAGCCCATCGGCCACGACGGACCTACCCGCGCTGAGAAGGAGGCGCGCTTCATGGCCGCCCACGCCCGCCAAGTCCTGGCCTGGCGCCAGATCGCCACCGACCCCACAGAACCCACCCGCTTCCGCCGCGCCGCCCTGGCCGCGCTGGAAAGGTTGGGTGCCACCGCATTCGGAGCCGCGACATGAGAAAGAGCAACCGGAAATTCCGCATGAAGCACCCGGATGGGGTCTTCCAGCCCGTCGATGTAATCGCCGCCAGCCGGGACACCACCCCGGAGCACGCCGACGGGATCATGCGGCCCGTGCGCGCGGCCCTGCAGGCACTGCTGGACGGCAAGGCGGGCGACACCGAATACACCCGCGTGGGCAGCGCGCTCAACGTCGCCAGCATCCGCACCGAGCAGATCGGGGACAACGATGCCGCCGTGGCTGTGCTCCAGGCCGCCAGCTTCGCCATGCTCGAATGCCTGCGCATCAAGCATGCGCACGGCCGCTACGGGCTGACCGGCCCGGGCAGGCTGGCGATCCAGGACGGCATTGACCTCTACGAAACCATCCTGCGCGGCAGCACGCCGCGGCAGATGTACGACGCCGAGCGCGAGCTTGAGCGGCAATTGAGGAAACCGGCACACGGCGCGCCGATGAGCGCCGCGCAAGGAGCATGAAATGGGCGAAGCCAACAACCGCGGCGACTGGGCCGCACGCCGCGAACAATCCCTGGAACGGCAACTGGACGAAGCCGAGTGCATCGTCTTCCTGAAGTCGGTGGACGGCAAGCTGTCCGTCGCCTTCCTGCCGCGCGATGCCGAGCCGAACACCAGCAGCCCGGCGATGATCTTCGCGGCGTACATGGGCAACAACCTGAAGCAACTGGCCGGCGAGGCGATGGCGCTTTCGATCAGCCACCAGGCCGTGCTTGAGGGCGAGGCGCCGGCCAGCGGGCAGGTGCTGGCCACGAAGCCGGAGCGCAGCCTGCTGGACGCCCAGGGGAACATCGCCAGGACCGACGAGGCGCCGCGAATCATTCTGCCGGGGAGTGCAGCCTAGAGCGTCCCACGTCCAGCAGCCCCCCACAACTACAAGACACCAACATGGCAACAGACACCCAGGAACGCCCGAACATCGAGGAGCGCTACACCAGCGCCACGCACACCAGCAACATGCGGGTGGACACCCGAGATGGAGCAAGCAGGAAACCCTCGGACGAGATCATCGCTGCGGGATGGTCGCGCTCACGGCTGGGTGCCGCTCTGCTTCGCCTGCACTCGGAATGGGATGGTGCCGAGAAACCGGAAGCGCCGACGCCGCAGCGCATCCACACCCTGGCCGAGGCCCTACGCCAAGACCACGGGGGAGCCGCGCACAACGTCGCCAAGGCCCAGGCCCGAGGGTGGTACTTCCACGAGCAGAAGATCTTGGTCGCCAAACTGAAAACCTTGCCGGCCGTTCGTCTGGAGCTTCGTGCCTGGTGCCTGCGCCGCGGCATCTCGGGCGGGGAGCACAAGGCTCCAGCGGTGATAATGTGGTGGCTGGATTCCCGCTGTCAGGCCTGCCACGGCCTGAAGTACGAGGCAATCCCCGGCACGCCTAGCCTGTCGTCGCGGGTCTGCCAGACCTGTTTGGGGACCGGCGAGGCTCACCTCCCGCACGGGCAGGACGGGCGGGTGATCGAGCGGTACATTCTGGACTGCCTCCAGGCTGCGCGGCAGAGCATGCAGGGGCGGTTTCGGCACCAGAAGGTGGGAAAAGGCTGAAATTTCCCACCCCTTGACACAATCCCAGAATCCCGTCAAGATCCGCGCGGGACCGCACGGATCGCTGAATCCGTCGCACCCAAGACAACGGCACCGGCCTACAAATTGCCTGCCCGGCTAGACCGGGATGGAGCCCTTCAGGGGTGAGGTGCCGCCAAAATTTCCAGTCAAGCCCGCCACCGTGCGGGCTTTCTTGTTTCCGGGCAGACCCGGACGGCACTCCGGGCCGAAACCAAGGGCAATCCACTGAAGCCGCGCGGAGTCAAAGAGGTGGACGTTTCATGGCGAACCATGATCAGCTCAACCAAGGCGGGACGGCTGGCACGCGATCTGTGTAGGCGTGCGAAACGGGCTCTAGGCAAATGACGCCGCGCAAGCGGTGAGGCGACTGGCCCCCGTAAGGGGTTCCCGATAAAAAAACACAGTGCTGCACAAGATGGCTCCAGCGGACTACGAGCGCCGCCCCCGGCAGGACAACGCAGGGTAATGGGTCTGACGCGTAGGGATCAACAGCCTACGTCCCGCCCCGATCCTGAAGCTATGCCGGATTGATCTATCTGGAGACTTGCAGCACAATCAGGAATAGCCGGGCTCGCTGGAAGTCCGTCCCGCCAGTCTGCCCGACAGCGGTGTCCCGGCTGTCTTTTTTGTAGCGTGGAGCAGTTGGTTAGCTCGCCAGGCCCATAACCTGGAGGTCGGACGTTCGAGTCGTCCCGCTGCAACCCCCTGCCGGGGGCCGATCCTTCAACCTGCCAGGCAACACCCATCGCCACAACAGGATCGCGCCCCCTGCATCCCCTCCGCAGTCTCGGAGCCCCACCGGGCGGGTGCAATGCCCGGCACTTTCCCCGACGCTCTGCCCATCGGGCAATGGGGCACGGCAGAGAACGGCGCGCACCAGCGGGGCCAGACCCAGCCCGTAACCAGCCCGGGACATCTCCCCGCCCGGCCCGATGGGCGCACCCCCCAACACCAAGGAACTACCCATGGCCACCATGATGAAGCCTGACGCCGCAATGACTGGTGGCCAGCCCGAAGCCCCAGCCGCCGAGTACGCGGAGGGCATGGAGCAACCCGCGGCTGGTTACACGCTCTGCCTGCGAATTTCGGGTGACGGCAAGCTGTCCGTCGGGGTGGAAAAGGAAAGCGCCGAGGACGTGGCAGAGGAATACGCCGGCTTCGAGCAAGTCCCCGACATCAAGGCCGCGCTCACCCGCCTGCTGGAGATCTACAAAGCCGACGGCGAGGTGCCGGAAGCCGCCGATGCGCAGTTCGACGCGGGGTTTGCGAGCCGCGGGGGCATGCAGGGCTGACCATGGCCACCGGGAAGAAGAAGCCAGCGGCCAAGAAGCCGGCAGCGAAAAAGGCGTCGGTCAAAAAGCCGGCCGCCAAGAAAGCCGCCAACACCAAACCGCTTGAGCCGACGCCAGCCGAGAAAGCCCGAAAGGTCATGGACCTGATGGAGCAAGGCCAGAGCATGCGCAAGGCTTGCGCGCACCTGGGCTACGCGCCGTCGATGTTCATTCGGTGGGTTGATGCGGCGCCTGATCTGCAGGAACAATACGCGCGCGCACGCGAAAGGCTTCTGGATCTGCAGGCTGAGGAACTTGAGGAAATTGGCGAGCGGGCCGCTCGGGCTGTGCTCCCCGTGGAAGTGGCAGGGCTTCGCTTGCTGTCCGACAACCGGAAATGGCTGTTGTCCAAGCTGGCTCCCAAGAAGTACGGCGACCGCACCACCCTGGCCGGCGATGCCGAGAACCCGCTGACGCTCACCCTGCTGGACCAGATCGCCACCAACCCCAAGAGCCGGCTGTCAATCTGATGTGGACCCGGTAGTCGACTTCCTGGGCGATTGGCGCTGGCGGCTGACGAACCTGTACTGGATCGTTGATGAGTCCGGCAAGCAGGTGCCGTTCCAGCCGAACGCCGAGCAGTTGGACCTGCTGGGCAACCTGCACAGCAACAACCTGGTGCTGAAGGCCCGGCAGCTGGGGTTCACCACCCTGATTGACATCCTGGCGCTGGACCAGACGATTTTCACGCCCAACTACGCGGCGGCAATCATCGCCCACGGTTTGAGGGAGGCCGAGAAGATCTTCCGCAACAAGGTCAAGTTCCCCTGGGACAAGCTGCCGCCGGCGGTCAAGGCGCTGAACCCCCCGGTAAACCTCACCGCCTCGGAACTGGTGTTCAGCAACGGGTCAAGCATCTACGTGGGCACCTCGGGGCGTTCCGGCACCCTGCAGTTCCTGCACATCTCGGAGTACGGGAAGATCTGCCGGCGCTACCCGGACAAGGCCAACGAAATCAAGACCGGCTCACTGCCCGCGGTTCACGCCGGCGGGCTGGTGTTCATCGAATCCACCGCCGAAGGCACCGGCGGCCACTTCTACGAGATGGTCAAGGAGGCCGAGAAGCGCGGCCCGCGCCCGCCCAACGCCATGGAGTTCAAGTTGCACTTCTATCCCTGGTGGCGCAAGGAGTCCTACCGGCTGGACCCCGACGGCGTGGACATCGAGCCCGACCTGATCGACTACTTCAACGCCTTGGAAGAGCAGGGCATCGTGCTTGATGACGCGCAGGTGGCCTGGTACGCGGTCAAGCGCCGGGTGTTCAAGGACGACATGAAGCAAGAGTACCCGTCCACCCCGGACGAGGCCTTCTCTGGAGCCATGGAAGAACGCTACTTTGCCGTGCAGATGGCGGCGGCCAGGCGCCAGGGTCGCATTCGCAACGTGCCCATTGTGGCCCAGCGCGTCAACCTGTTCTTCGACCTGGGCCGCGACACCACTGCGATCTGGTTCCACCAGTACGCGGCATTGGAGCACCGCTTCATCGACTACCTGCAGGACACCGGCAAGACCATGGAGTACTACGCCCAGCAGATCCAAAAGAAGGGCTATCTGCTTGGCAACATCTACCTGCCGCACGACGGGGCCGACCAGAGCGTGGTGACAAGCGACACCGCGGAGTCGGAGATCAAGCGGCTGCTACCCGGCGTGAAGGTCCGCATCGTGCCGCGCGTGCCGCAATTGGACATGGGCATCAACGCCGCCAGGCAGAAGATCCCCGAGTGCTACTTCCACGAAACCAACTGCGCCCGGGGCATCGAGGCCCTGGAGAACTACCGCAAGAAGTGGAACGAAACGCTGGGCAACTGGAGCGGCGAGCCGGTGCATGACGCCAACTCGCACGGCGCTGACGCCTATCGCCAGTTCGCGCAGGGATGGGAGCCATCCCACGAACTGGCCGGCTCGACCTACATCCCGCCGCGCGTGCAAGGCCACCGCTCAACAGTCCCCGGAATGGGCGTCCTCGGGTAGCCCGCCACCGACACACACGTTTCTGGAGTCCGCATGCAAAAAGTTGTCGAAATTGGCGACCGCAAGAACATCACGGCGACCAATGCCGAGTTGAGGGACGTGGGCCTGATGGGCATCTTCGTCAGCCAAGCCAGCGCAAGCCCCACCGTCAAGGTGGCTGACGCCGCCGGGACGATCATCAACACGTTCACGCCTGTGGCCGGCACGTACTATCCGATCCCGTGCCGCGCGGTCGGCACTGTGACCGTGACCATTGCTGGCACTGTGGACGCCACGGTCTTCTACGCGGCCTGAACATGCTGCTTCTGCGTCCCGGAGTCGGACCGCGCTACAGGCCTCCGGCCAGTTTGCTTTCTCTCCCAATGCCGTTGCGCGGCATCAATTCGGATGGGTCCGCCGTCGTCGCATACAACGCAGTCGAGGCGTTTCAGAACTCGACTCTCTGGACTTACGACCCAACCACGATTGACGTGGCGAACTCGTCGGCTCTGACCACTGCGCTGCGCACCACATCGACGGGGTCGCGCATCCGTCTGACGGCCAGCATCACCATGGACCCGCCAGACTTGCGCAGCACCGATGCCAGCCAGGGCAGCGGCTTTCTCGGCAAGTTGATTGACGCGAATGGCTACACGCTGACGCTGCGCACGACCGGGCCAGACCTGACCACGCAGACGTTCACGGTAGACGGCACCTACTCCAACGTCTGGAACACGACCCTGACGCTTTCCGGCTCTGCCGCGCTGCAACGTGTCTTCCGAACCGACTCCCTTGACGCGGAGGGCGAGCCAACTCCGTTTTGGAAAGTCACCACCAGCAAGGCCGACCTGAACGCGTACTCTGGAGATGCCTATTTCATCAGCGGCACGGCTTTGAGCGTGAAGCTCTCCAACGATGCGAGCGTCGAGGCATTCAAGGCCAACCTGAAGGCCCTCTACACCGGCAGTGCTGGTACCTCGCGCGTCCTTGTCTCTGGCGCTGCTTTGTGCCTTTGGGCCAACGGCGGCAGCATCAAGCTCGACGGCGTGCAACTCGTCACCCTCGACGCGGCCAGCCGGCTGCCATCGATCTACATGCAGGGCGTGCGCCAGACGTACGCTGTGAGCAAGGGTGCAGACCTTACGCAGTGCGGTCGCTACGTGGTCAACGACTGTCTGATCTATGGATCTGAGGCCGACGGCGCAAACGGCTTTGCCACCTCAACCGTCGCCAAGGGCCTGATCCAGACTGTCAACAGTCGCTTCGTGCGGAACGGAGACACGCGCACGTTTGCCGCCAACGGAACTTTGCAGGGGGTCTCTGCGCACGGTGGCGTGGATCACGCTTCCTTCGGCAGTCAGTTCAACCTGAACAACGGCCAAGGCGTGGCGGACACCTGCGCTGCGAGCAAGACTGACACGTCGTGGCTTGTTTCGTGCGGTATCACGGGCGGTCAAACCACATCATCCAATTTCAACTTTGGCAGCGCTGCGGCGAGCGCAAGCAGGACGGCCTATCTGGACTCCTGCACCAGCACCAGCGCACCGGCCGCAGGCGATCTTGTGATCTCCACAAACGGGACAGTCAACACATTTGCCACCACGTTGGCATCCGTCAGCGGCGGCAGCGTCACTGCGTACAACCCCGGCAGCGTTTAAGGACATCAACATGCAGCGATCCAGCGAAACAACCGAACTTCTCCTGCCAAGTAATCGGTGGATCTTTGACGCATCCGGCAATCTGGTCGGAGTGCTCAATCCCCGGGCCAATGGGCGCGATCTGCGGGTTGCTGTGGATCTTGGGGTGCTCACCTGGGCCGCGTTGCCATCCGCCAGTTCTGTTCCCTCGGGGGCAAGAGTTCGCGTCTCTGACGTGGGGGTCGCCCCAGGCATGGCCATGGTGTCCAACGGAACCTACTGGATTCCTGACGGCGTGCAGATCCTAGCCAAGAGCACCCAGACATCAACTGCGCCGGCGAATGACACGAACGAAAATGCCTTGGCGACCGTGACCATCCCGGCCAGCCTGCTGGCTCTGAACAACACGCTGGAAATTTTGTGCGGGTGGACGTTCACCGGATCAGGGAACGCCAAGACGCTGCGCGTGCGGTTCGGCGGCATCTCGGGAACGCAATACCTTGCCGTCACCAGCACCTTCGGTGGCACAGGGACCAACTATGCGACATGGAGTTACGTCTCCAACGTGAACGCCGCCAATTCGCAAAAAGGCTGGTGGGCAAATACTGGCTTCACCGTTGGCACCAACTCGGCGCCCGTCACATCCGCCGTTGACACGACGGCCGCAACAACCTTGGTCATCACAGGCCAGAAAGCAACGGGTAGCGAAACACTGTCGCTGGAACAGTATTTCGTGCGGTTGACCCCCGGCGCCTGACCCTAATGATTGACCACCCCGAACTGCCCGACGAACTCCAGGGCAGCGCGCAGCCACGCCCGGATTCTGACGCCGACCGCCTTGCGGACATCGGCCAGATCGTTGCCAAGAAGCGCGACGAAGCGGTCAAGGCCCGCAAGGAATCCGGCATTGAGCAGGTGTGGTCCGACTGTGAGGACGCCTATCTCGGCATTGACGACGCCAACCGCGGCGAGTTTGCCAAAGCACGCTGGGCCAAGCCGACTTCGATGTCCGGCCCGGTCACGACCAACGGCACGAACCAGACCGAGAACAAGTCCACCGCCTACGTCCGGCTGACGACCCGGTACGTGGACATGGGCGCAGCGAAGATCTGCGAGATCGTCCTGCCCATTGACGACAAGGCCTTCAGCTTCAGCGCCACCCCGGTGCCGGAACTGATCCAGTGGAGCAACGACCCGGGGCAAGTCATCGGCGCCGACGGCCAGCCGGTGTGGCGCGATGCCACGCCGAGCGACATGGCCAGCCTGATCCAGGCCAACCCGGCCGCCGCGTTCATGCAGGCCCAGGGCGGCGAGAAGCCGCAGGTTCCGCTGCTCAAGAAGGACGTCGCCGCCGCCAAGCTGCGCGAGGCCAACGCCAAGGCGCAGAAGGCCGAAACGCGGGTCTATGACTGGATGGTCGAGTCCCGCTACCCCATGCAGATGCGCAAGGTCATCCACGACAGCGCGCGCATCGGTGTGGGTGTGCTCAAGGGGCCGTTCCCAGAGCAGCGCACGGCCAAGGCCTTCCGCGTCAAGGATGGCGTGGGCACACTGGAGATCGTCAGCCGCATCTCCCCGGCCTGCAAGTGGATCGACCCGTGGAACTTCTTCCCGTCGGGCAACTGCGGCGAGGACGTGCATTGCGGTGATGCGGTGTTTGAGCGGGATTTTCTCTCGCCGGCCAGCCTCAAGGCCCTGAAGAAGATGAAGGGGCCGGACGGGCTGCCCATCTACCTGCCCGGCCAGATTGACAAGGTGCTGGCCGAAGGGCCGGAGAAGTGCAACACCGAGGGCTACCAAGGCAAGAACCCGAACCAGCCCGACACCAAGGACAACCGCTTTGCCGTCTGGCACATGACCGGCACGTTGTCGCGCGAGGACATGCTGGTGCTGCAGGCGCCGGGCGCCGAGGAACTGCCGGACGAAGTGGTCGAGTGCTTCTGCATCGTGACGCTGGTCAACGATACGGTCATCCGCGCCACCATGAACCCACTGACCAAGAGCGGCCACTTCCCGTACCGGGTGTTCCCCTGGTCGCGCCGGGCTGGCCACTGGGCCGGCGTGGGTGTGGGCGAGCAAGTCTCCATGCCCCAGCGCATGGTCAACGCCGGCACCCGGGCCTGGATGAACAACGCGGGGATCTCGGCCGGCGTGCAGATCTTCTTTGACCAGCACAAGGTCATCCCGCTGGACGGAAATTGGGACATCACGCCCAACAAGCTCTGGGGCCTGACGGTGGACGGCGCGACGGACGACGTGCGCAAGATCATGGCCACCATCGAAATCCCCAACCGTGGCCGGGAACTGCTGGAGATCATCAACTACGCCTTCAAGCTGGCCGAAGAACAGAGCAACATCCCGCTGATCAGCCAGGGACAGACCGGCCCGCAAGACCCGCAGACCTTCGGCCAGGCCGAACTGCAGAACAACAACGCGAACACGCTGCTGCGCCAGCAGGCCTACAGCCTGGACGACCACATCACCGAGCCGCTGGTGGACGACTTCTACGAGTGGCTGCTGCTGGACCCGGATGTGCCCGAGGACGAGAAGGGCGACTTCAAGATCAACGCCCGCGGTTCGATTGCCATGGTGGAGAAGGCGATCCAGGAGAACACGCTGGTGCAGATGCTGTCGCTGGCGCTGAACCCGGTTTTCGGCCAAGACCCGAAGAAGGTCTACACGGAACTGCTCAAGGCCAAGCGCATGGACCCGGAGCGCACGGCCTACACCGAGGAAGAACTGGCCGCGATGCAGCAGCAGCCGCCGCCCAAGCATCCGTCCGTGGAGGCCGCCGAGATCCGCGCCAAGACCGCGCTGCACGTCGAGGACATGCGCGGCCAGACGGTGCTCAAGCGGGCGGCCATCGACACCGACCGCGACACGGCCTACAACAACTCGCTGGCCGAGCGCGACCGCATTGCCGCGCAGTCTGCCGAAGCCAAGCGGCTGCAGGACTACCAGCTGGCGCTGGCCAAGTACGCCAACGACCGGCAGATCAACCTGGAAGACGCCAAGACCGAGCTCGCCAAGGCCGCCATGCAACTACAGACGCAGATCCGCCTGTCCGTCGGTGGTGGCAAGGCCCCGCAGGTGGCCACCCCCGCCATTGAGCCGGCCGGCCGCGCACCCGAGGGTGAGGCCTTCCAGAAGTGAACGAGATCAAGGCCCCCGTCCAGTTCGCACTCACGTCCTCCGACCGTGACTCACCGACCTGGACGCGGCTGAAGAAACACCTGCAGGCACGCCTGGAAGTCCTGCACCGCGAGATCGCACAAGACCTGAGCGAGACGCAGACCGCCAAGTTGCGCGGCCGCATCGCGCAGATCAACGAACTGCTCTCGCTCGAAAAGAATCCGCCGCCCTTGTGACGGCATCGTTGGCAGTCGACTGAAACACGCCGGCTGCTTGGTAGGTGCCTGCTAGGGCATCGTTCATCGGAGCAACCTGAATGTCTGGAGCGCAACAAGTCACGGCCCCTGAAACCCCGGCCGTGGAAGACGAACACGATGCTGATTTCGACGCTGGTTTCGGCGGGCAGGAAGCGACGACAACGCCGCAAGAACTGACCGACGATCACAAGCCCGAAGCGACCCCCGAACCCACTCCTGCCCCGGCGCCGGAGTACGTCCAGATCACCAAGGCCGAACACGAACTGTTCACCGCCGCGCTGGCCAAGATCCCCGAGATCGAAGCGAGCATGACGAAGCAGTTCAACACCGCCTTCGGTGGCCTGGGCGGGCTCAAGCAGATGATCCAGAAGCTGCAGACGGAAACGCCTGTCGGCCAGACCATCGACCTGAGCGACGAGGACTTCGAGGATCTGAAGCGCGAGTACCCCGAGATGGCCGACTACACCATCAAGGGCCTGCGCCAGGTCTTCGGCAAGTTCAAGGGTTCTGGCGGTGCTGACCCCGCGGGCTTCGACAAGAAGTTCGACGAGAAGGTGCAGACCGCAGTCGCTGACATCCGCCAAGAGATCGTGAAATCCTCTCTGGAGGCCGTCTTCCCGGGCTGGGAAGAGGATGTGAAGACGCCGCAGTTCGACGAGTGGGTGAAAGCCCAGCCGGCCGAGATGCAGGCGCGCATGTCCTCCGACAAGCTCAGTGACGCGGCCAAGATGCTGAAGGCCTACTACGCCCATGTGGCAGCGCCCCCGCCTCCTGCGCCGACTCCGACATCTCCCCCGGTGAACACCCGGCAACGCCAACTCGCAGCAGCCGTTCCGCCCCGCGGCGACGGTGGGCACCCGCCCGCCGCGTCCGAGGACGACGACTTTGAACAGGGCTTCAAGTACCGGAGCCGATCCGGCTGACGGCCCACGTCACCAAACCCCCGCAGAGACAAGCCCGCATGAAGCGGGCTTTTTCGTTTCTGCACCCGCAATAGGAGTCAGCAATGACGATGCAAACCTTCGGCCTTTCCCAAGGCCGGATCAACAAGTTCAAGGGCCAGATTCTGGCTCACGCAGTCCCCTTCGAGGTGCTGGGCAAGACTGGCCGCCAGGTCAAGCTGCCGCGCAACAACAGCGACACCTACGTGGCCCGCCGCTGGCTGCCCTGGGGCGCGACCTCGACCGACGCGAACACCATCAACCGCTTCTTCCAGACCGGCACCGGCGACCGCGGCAACGTGATCGTCCAGCAGCACCAGATCTCGGAAGGCGTGACGCCCACGCCCGACGCGATCACGCCGCAGGACATCACGGTCGTCGTGCAGCAGTACGGCTGCCTGTACGGATTCACCGACAAGACCTACGACCTGTACGAGGACGACATCCCGGCGGCCATGATCGAGCAGTTGGGCGAGCGCGTGACGTTCGTCAACGAGATGATCATCTGGGGCGCCCTGCGTGCCTGCACCAACCAGTACTACGGCGGCACCGGCACCAGCCGCGCCACGGTCAACGGTGCGATCACCCTGGGCATGATCCGCAAGATCGCCAAGAACCTGATGGCCAACCACGGCAAGCCGGTCAACTCGGTGCTGTCGGCCTCCGGCAACTACGGCACCGACCCGGTGGCCGAGGGCTTCACGGTGTACTGCTCCACTGACATGGAGCCGGACATCCGCGATCTGCCCGGGTTCGTCCCCGCCGAGAAGTACGCCAGCGGCAAGCCGATGCCCAACGAAATCGGCAAGTGCGAGCGCTTCCGCTTCATCACCTCCCCGGATCTGCCGTCCATCCAGGACGCCGGCGCCGCGGTGGGCTCCACCGGCCTACAGTCGCAGTCCGGCTCCAACGTGGACGTGTACCAGTTCATCGTGACGGCCAAGGACGCCTGGAGCCAGATCGCGGTGCGCGGCAAGGAGAGCCTGGACCCGACCTACCTGCCCCCGGGCCAGAAGTCGAAGTCCGACCCGCTCGGCCAGCGCGGCTACGGCGGCACGATCTGGTGGAAGGCCGTGATGATCGAGAACTCCGGGTGGTTAGCGATTGGCAACGTTGGCGTCAGGACCCTCACGTAAACAGGAGGTCAACGGCTAACGTAACTGGAGAAGATCCGGATTGATCTAGAATCAGCCGAAGCGAAAGCGGAGGTTGATGATGCCGGTTCAAAAGGTTTGCGAGCAGTGCGGGGCCAAGTTTGCGGTTCCGCCCAGGCGGGCAGAAGAGGTCAAGTTCTGCTCACGAGAGTGCAAGACTGCTGCGGGTCGCGTGAAGTTGTCCTGCGGTGTGTGTGGTTCTGCGTTTGAGCGTGTGCGCTCCGAGCTGAAAGGCAAGGGCGCGTATTGCTCGAAGCAGTGCTACCTCACATCGCAAAAGGGGCAGCCGAAAGCGGCCAACCCGCAGCGGCCGAGGTACTTCAAGACCTGCGAGGAATGCGGCAAAGAGTTCAGAGTCACGCTGACCCGCAAGGACACAGCGAGGTTCTGCTCTCGGGAATGCCAGGGTCGCAACACTGCATTCAGGGCCGAGTGCTCTGAGAAGCAGCAGGGCGAAAAGCACTGGCGCTGGCAAGGTGGACGCTACAAGACCCACGAAGGCTACATCCGCCACAAGCGGAAGGTCTATGGGAAAGAAGGGTTCACTTACAACCACCGCGATGTTGTCGCGCAAGCGATGGCCGAGCAGTGCCCCCGGCACCCGTTCCTGCACAAAGTAGACGGGCGTTTGAAACTGCGCAAAGAGATTGATGTTCATCACATTGATCGAAACCGCGAGAACAACGCGCTCAACAACCTGCTGGCGGTGACAAAAGACGCGCACGCGCAGATTCATCACCGCAACCGCAAACCTGATCCCTGGGAATGTTGGCCACCCAACCCCACCAAATACTGAGGAACACACCCATGATCGACACCATCGCGCGATGGCTGGCCGGCGTCAACGACGTTCGGTCCCGCCGCAGCCTGCAGCAGGTGCTGAACCCCATCGGGGACCGCCTGTCCACCGTGTGCCTGTCGTCTGCCGGCCTTGTCATCAAGGCTGGCGGCAGCGCCGTCGTGAAGGCTGGATCGGCCTTCTACGCTGCGGCCCAGGGCATCCTGGTCACCAAGACCGCGAACACTGACATGGCGGCGCTCTCGGGCACCGTCACCAATGCCGCGTTCAACGTCTACGCCTTCTTCATCGACTCGGCAGGCACGCTGACGAGCGCGATGGGCACCGAAGGCGCCACCCTCGCAGCCGTCGTCTTCCCCCCCATTCCGGTGGGCAAGGCGCTCATCGGCTTCGTGGTCATCAACCCCACGGGCACGGGCAACTTCGTCGGCGGCACCACGCCGCTGGATGACGCCACCGTCGTCCCCAACGCGGCCTACGTGAACACGACCGAGGGTTTCGACCCCACCGTGATCCTGGGCGCGACCCTGTAACTCCCTCGTCCACAAGGAGAACCCCATGGACAACCTCGCAGCCATCGCTGGCACGTTTGCCACCACCAAGGCCGGCCTGACCGCTGGCACCACGACCACCTACACGACCGCCAACACGGTGCAGTTCTGCATCCGCGGCAAGTCGTACAGCAAGACGGCCGTCAACAACGGCGCCACGCCGACGACCGACGCCACCACCGGCTCGGCCTTCTCGGCAATCCCGGCGGGCTCCGGCTCGGTCTTCGTGTTCGGCTTCGACAAGGACGGCAACATCAAGGTGTCGCAGGGCTCGGTCGAAACGCTCGACGGCTCGACCACCACGGGCGCGACGGCCAAGTTCAGCCGCGCCCCGCAGTTCCCGGTCGTGCCCGACACCGTGTGCGCCTTCGGCTACGCCACCGTCCTGGTGGGCAGCGCGGCCAGCGCCTGGACCTTCGGCGCCAGCAACCTGGCCGGCCCGCCTTCCAGCGTCGGCATCAACTTCGTCGACTGCCTGACCCTGCCGGATCGGCCACAGGTGAGTTGAGGTGGTTAGCCGCGGCTAGGGTAGCTACCGAACGTGCGTCTCCCGGGCGCACTGCCGCGGCTTCTCCGGGACTGGCATTCAGGGAGATGCCCATGATCAATACAAAACCATGCCGCATTTGCGGCGTGGAGAAGCCGCTTGACTGTTTTCACGTTCTGAGGAAGTCAAAGGACGGAAGGCAAGGCAGGTGCAAAGACTGCGCGTGCGCAATCACTAGAGCTTGGCATCAAGCAAACAAGCGGGTTGCCAAAGAGCGCAAACAGGTCTACTACCAGCGCACCAAAGACCTGACCAAGGAACAACGTGCCGAGTGGCAACGTGTGAACCGCGAGAAGGTCGCCGAGTACGGAAAGAAGTATCGGTCAGCAAACGTGGAGAAGGAGCGAGCGCGTGCGCGTCGCTACCGCGAAGCACACAAGGAGCAGGCGCTGGCGTATCGCCAACAGTACCGAGAATCCAACCGAGACAAGCTGAATTTCTGGGACGCCAATCGACGCGCCGCCGAGAGACGTGCGACCCCGACGTGGGCAAATCACTTCTTCATCGCCGAGGCTTACCACTTAGCAGAAACGCGCCGTCGCGTGTGCGGTGGAGATTGGCACGTCGATCACATCGTCCCGATCAGCAGTCCGCTTGTTTGCGGCCTTCACGTTGAGGCAAATCTTCGCGTGATCCCGGGCGTCGAAAACATGCGCAAGTCAAACCGGTATTGGCCGGACATGCCGTAGCCGGCACATCACCCCCAACTGGCCTCCTTCGGGAGGCCCTTCTTCTTTCATCCCCAGGAGAAACCGCATGCCCCGAGGCGTCCCCAAAAGAAAAGAGATCTACACCGGCGATCTGCCGATGGCCGAGGCCCCGGCCGCCACCATGGAAGAGCGCGCCGAAGTCATCATCCCGGTGGACAAGCCGCTGGACAAGGGCTACGCCAGCGCGCTCGCCTTCATGGAAGAGCCGATCACCATCCGCATCGAGCCGAGCGACGAAGAGAACGCGCCCATCGTGGTGGACTGCTGGGTCAATGGCAAGGGAGCCGAAGTCATGGACACCCTGACGGGCAAGTTCATGGAGATCAACTGCCTGCCCATCGGCCAGCCCATCATCACCAAGCGCAAATACGTCGAGGTCATCGCCCGTGCGCGCTCCGACCGGGTGGTGGGCAAGGAAGAGAACAACCGCCCCGAGCCGGGCCGCGACGGCTGGGCCATCCAGCGCCGGGCGCAGCGCAAGAACAGCTTCAGCGTGATCCACGACCCGAACCCCAAGGGCGCGGAGTGGCTGACGCGCATCTACGCCGAACGCTGATCTGAGGGGCCTGGATGTCCACCTACCTGCAGTTGGCGCAGATGCTGCGCCGGGAGTGCCGCGTCTCTGGGAGCGGTCCGACCGCGCTCACAAACCAGACGGAAGAGTACAACCGCCTGCTGGCATGGATCAACCAGGCCTACATCGCCATTCTGAACCTGCACACGGACTGGCGGTTCATGCGGGCATCAGCTTCGTGCGTGACGGTGCAGGGCCAGTCGACCTACAGCCCGACCACCGACTTTGGCCTGACCGACTTCGGCTACTGGGCACTGGACTACGCCAACGGGGACACCTTCCGCAACTACGTGACGGCCTCCGGCGCATCGTCGGAGATCTTCATGGAGGCGTGGGACTACGACTTCTGGCGCGATGCGTACCTGTACGGTGCGCTGCGCACGGCCTACACCCGGCCCATCGGCGTGGCCGTCGCCCCGGACAACTCCCTGGCCTGCGGGCCGATCCCTGCGGCGGGCTACACCCTGCTGGGCGACTACTACCGGGCGCCCACGGAGATGACGGCAGCGACCGATGTGCCCGTGATCCCGACGCAGTTCCAGTGGGCCATCGTCTACCGCGCGAAGATGTACTACGGCATCAGCGAGGCCGCGCCCGAGGTCTACGACTCCGGCAAGGAAGAGTTCGAGCGGATCATCCGGCAGATGGAGTTGACGCAGCTGCGCCGCGTCCGCATGAGTGGAGCGCTGGCCTGATGCGCCCACGCTTCCCCAGGACCGACACCAGCTACTACCCCATCGGGGGTGGGCTGGATCTGGTCACGTCGGCCATCACGAAGCCGCCGGGCCGGTGCATCGACGCGCAGAACTACGAGCCTGATCCGGTCAACGGCAACCGGCGCATCAACGGCTACGAGCGGTTCGACGGCCGCACCTCGCCAAGCTCCGCGTCCTACTGGGTCATCACTGCCACCATCACCGGCGCCCTGGCGGTGGGCAACACTATCACCGGGCTGACCTCGGCGGCCACGGGCAAGGTTCTGGCCATCAGCGGTTCCACCATCGTGCTCGGCCGGGTGTCGGGCACCTTCCAGTCGGGCGAAGCGCTGCAGGTGGGCGGCACCACGCGGGCCACGTCGACCTCGACGGCTGCCGAGAACGGCGCCACGGACCCCGAGGACCATGTGGACTACCGTCTGCTGGCGGCCAACGACCGGCGCGCGGACATCGGGGCCGTGCCAGGCAGCGGGCAGATCCGCGGCGGTTTCGTCTACAACGATGTCTGCTACGTCTTCCGCGACAACGCAGGCGCAACGGCCGGCGACCTCTACAAGCAGACCGCCGGCGGCTGGGTGCAAGTCACCTTCGGGCGCGAACTGCAGTTCACCGGGGCAGTGGCCGAGGTCTTCGTGGGCAACACCATCACGGGCGCGACCTCCGGGGCCACGGCCACCGTCGTGCGCGCCATGCTGCGCACCGGGACGTGGACAGTCAGCGGCGCCGGCACGCTGATCCTGTCGGGTGTGGTGGGCACCTTCCAGAACGGCGAGAACGTCCAGGTCGGCGGCGTCACCAAGGTCGTGGCCAGCGGCGCCGACTCAGCCATCACCCGGGCCCCGGGCGGTCGGGTGGAAGCGGTCGAGGGCAACTTCGGCGGCACGTCCGCGACCAAGCGCATCTACGGCGCCGACGGGGTGAACAAGGCCTTCGAGTTCGACGGCACGAACTACATCCCGATCCGCACCGGGATGACGACCGACACCCCGCTGCATGTGGCTGTCCACAAGGCCAGGCTTTGGCTGTCGTTTGACGCCAGCCTGCAGTTCTCCGGGGCGAACCAGCCGTACTCCTGGACCGTCCTCACCGGCGCCAGCGAGATCGGCATGGGCGACAGCATCACCGGGATCATCCCCCAGGTGGGCAACAGTTCCGGCGCATCCCTGCTGGTGGCCATCCGAAACAGCTACGCCATCCTGTACGGCTCCAGTTCCAGCGACTTCAACCTGGTCCCGTCGGGCAGCGAACTGGGCTACTCGGCCTACACCATGCAAGTGATTGGCAACGACACCTACGGGCTGACGGCCAACGGAGTGCAGGCGCTGATCACCACGCTGAACTACGGCGACTTCGAGTTCGCGTCCCTGTCGGTGCTGGTGCAGCCGCTGCTGGCTCAGAAGCGCGCCCAGTCCGTCACGCCCACGGCGTCGGTGGCGCTCAAGGCGAAGAACCAGTACCGCCTGTTCTTCAGCGACAACTCCTGCCTGGTGTTCGGGCTCAACGGCCAGAAGGTCAACGGCATCTTGCCTCTGAACTATGGCAGGGTGGTGCGCTGCATGTGGAATGCCGTGCTGTCCACGGGCGAGGAAGTGACCTACTTCGGGTCGGACGACGGCTACGTCTACAAGGACAACACCGGCACCAGCTTCGACGGCTCGGCCATCGAGTCCTGGATGCGCCTGGCCTTCAACAACCTGCAGTCCCCGCAGTTGCGCAAGGACTACCGGCGAGCGGTGTTCGAGACAACCTGCGAGGGCTATTCGTCCGTCAACGTCACCTACGACCTGGGCTACGGCAACCCGACGGTGGAGCCGGCCGCAGTCCAGCAGGACCAGACCCTGATCGGCGCCGGCGGGTACTGGGACCAGTTCACCTGGGACGCCTTCACCTGGGATGCCGGCGTGGTGACGAACGCGCAGATGTCCATTGATGGCACCGAGACGAACATCAACTTCTTGGCCTACAGCAGCAGCGCCAAGGATGACCCCCATGTGTTCCAGGGCGTGACGCTCTTGTTCACGCCAAGGCGCCTTGCGCGCGGAGCTTCTTGATGTCCGACTACTACACACCAACTGGCAACCCCGTTGCGCAGTCGCGCGGGACTTCGGCCACCCAGCGCAGCGAGTTCACCAGCATCCAGACCGGGTTCGACAAGCTGCCCGCCCCTGCATCGGTTTGGGGCAACAAGGCCCACTACGGCGTGGACACGGGGATCGCCGACGCCTACCTCGTCACGGTGTCGGCGACCTACCTGACCTCCTACACCGACGGCATGTGCGTCAAGGTCAAGGCCCTGAACGCCAACACCGGCGCGGCGACGATCAACGTCAACTCCCTGGGCGTCAAGACCATCGTGCGGCCGGACGGGACGGCGCTGCAGGCCAACGACATCGTGAGCGGCCAGGCCTTCGAGATCACCTACAACGCGACCTCGGGCAAGTTCCAACTGATGAATGCCTACGGCGGGCCCGCCGGTCCGACGGGAACTCTGGCCGGCAATGCGACAGCCGGGGTCAACTTCCTGCAGGGTCCGAACATCGCCAGCGCCACCACGATGGACATCTGGACCGGCAGCCAGGGCAACGAGATGATCGTCACGGGCACGACCGCGACGACTGGCTTCTCGGCCGCCCCGCAGGCCGGCGCGTCCCGGGTGCTGATCGCCAACGGAGCGTGGCCGATCACGCACGGGGCGAACCTGATCCTGCCCGGCTCGGCGAGCTACACCTGCTCGGCCGGCGACATCATCACGGTCCACGCCATCACCACCACGCAGTTCCGCTGCGAGATCACGAAGGCCGACGGCAAGCCTGTCGTGTCCGCTGGCTGGGTCTACCTGGACAGCAAGACCGCATCAACCTCGGCCACCCTTGACTTCACCAGCTTCATCGACTCGACCTACGACGAATACGTGTTCGAGATCGTGGACCTGCTGCCGGCGACCGACGGTGTGCAGATCTACATTCGCACCAGCGCGAATGCCGGCTCATCTTGGGACAGTGGCGGGACGGACTACACCTACGTCGTCGCCTCTCAGATTGCCGCTGTCGCGACGGCGCTGTCTTCGGCTGGCGCGGCGCAGATCATCATGGCCGAGCAGATCAGCAACACCACCTCCCGCGGTGGTGTTGTCGGTCAGGTTCGCCTGTACAACCCCAGCGGCACGGCCAGCCACAAGCGGCTCATGTTCCATGTCGCCAACCCGCAGAACGGCACGACGGCTTCGATCAGTTCCACCGGGCAGGGCGCGCGGGCCGCGACGGCGGCGATCAACGGGGTTCGCTTCCTGTCTTCGTCGGGCAACATCACCAGCGGCACGATCCGCATGTACGGGGTGCGGAAGTCGTGAACATCATCCGTGAGTTCACGCTGATCTGCCGAGATGCCGTCTTGGCTTGTGGCTGGGAAGGCGGACTTCGGGTGGAGCGCGACACGCGCGGCATGACGGGCGGCTCGCCCGCCAACACAGTTCACGCGTCCATGGTGTGGAACAAGGTCGGTCAGGACAACGCCCAGCGCGAGTTTTCTCACATGGTGCTGACCGAGGCCGAACAGAACCAAGGCGAGGCCGTCAGTTCCTACCTGAAAACGGTAAAGATGGGTGCTGCTCCTGCATGGGGCGCTTGCATCGAGGCCAACGACCCGGCCGGGAAAGTTGGCGCTCTGATCGGCGCTGAAGTGGACATCTTCGCCACAGGCCCGGCGACCAACCCCGACGACGGCGACGGCAGCAACGGCGGCAGGGTGCGCGTTGCGCTGGATGTGGTAGGCGGTGACGAGCAGGCCAAGCAGGGCGGCCCGGCCAGCGGCGCCCAGGGAACGGCAGGTCTGCGGGTGTACGCCACGAGCACGACCCCGTGGTTCCGCTGGATCTTCGGCGCATGGCTGGCCGACTACGCGCGCACCGGGCTGCGGCTGAACGGCAAAGGCGCCGAGCGCGCCATTGACATTCAAGGATCGCACACGGTGGGCGTGGATTTCTCCCGCGGCGACTTCCAGAGCGTTACCCGGCTGCGGGAAGGCCAAGCCTACAGCTTCGACCAATACGACGACTGGTTGATGCGCAGGCAAGGGGATGAAGTGCAGATCCTGCAGCGTTCGCTCGTCGCTGGGCACTGGCAGCACGTCCCGGTGTTCGCGGTGACCCGTGATGGCGAAGTGAAGGCCCGCAAGTTCACCCAACTCGCCCCCTGACCCGAGAAGGATCACCATGACTACTCCAGCCTGGGGCGCAACGAACCCACAGACCACCCAAGACAAGTACCCGGGGCAGTTCGCCACGGGCGCACCGCTGCCAGGCGCAGACTACGGCAAGCAGGACGCAGCCGGGGCCTATGCCGGGTGGGAAGGCCTGTACGGCGGCCAGGCTGCGGCGGACAAGTCGGCGGCTGACCGCGCCTCCATCGAGGCCTACGAGCGGGCGATGAAGGCGGGTGCTCCGGCGCAGCAGACCAACACCGCGGGCTCGTTCGGCGCCGGCGGGATCATTGCGTCGGCGGCCCAGCCAACGGCCACCCGCAGCGGCCCGCGCGATCCGGCCGAGGTGGCGCGCGAGGTTGCGCAGACCGGCGGGGCGAACAACACCCCGACGCCGCAGCAAGCCGGCATCCTGGCCAAGGCGCGCAACAACCCGGTCATGCCGCCCTCGACCGGCAACCAGACCATCCGCCAGACCCTGGACAGCCTGCAGTGGACGCCGGAGACGGAGCGCGCCTCGGCCTCCAAGCTGTTCGAGACGGCCAAGGCCAACGGCTGGACCTCTGCCGACATCGGCCGGGAAGTCGGCTGGGCGCCGGAGACGGTCGACGCCCTGTTCTCCAAGTACGGCATGGGCACCACGAACGGCCCGCTGTCGCCCGGCGGCCCCCTGCCCAGCGGCGCGGCGCAGACCGGCAACCCGACCACCTGGGATGTGGACAAGAACCAGACCGTCGAGGGCCGCATCGCCGGCATCATCGGGGACGCCCAGAACCCGCTGCAGGTCATCGCTAGAAACAACGCCCTGGAGCAGTCGGCCTCGCGCGGATTGCAGAACTCCAGCCTGGCGGTGTCGGCCGGCGAGCGCGCGGCGTTCGAGGCGGCGCTGCCCATCGCCCAGTCGGACGCGGCCACCTTCGCCAAGGCGGCCAGCTACAACGCCGACCAGCGCAACACCTTTGCCCGGGAAAACACCGCGGCGGACAATCAGTTCCGCATGCAGGAAAAGCAACTCGGCGCCGAGAAGGATCTGGCACTGATCAACCGCGAGACGCAGCGCCAACTCGCAACGCTGAACGCCGACCTCCAGAAGGACGCGACGGCCATCACCACGGCCAACAAGACGCTGCTGGAGACGAACCAGCAGGCGGCTGGCGTGATGAATCAGGCCGTCTCAGCTGTGTCGGCCATCCAGAACAACGCCAACATGGACGGCGCGACCAAGACCCAGGCTATCGCCAACATCTGGCGCGACGTGCAGACCCAGCTCAAGGTGCTTGGCACGGTGGCCGGGATCGACCTGACGAAGGATCTGAACTTCGCCACCTATCCCGGCTTCGACGCCGAGGGCCGATGGGTGGGATTCGGGGGCGAAACCCCGACCAGCGAAGCTCCGGCCGGCGTGAGCCTGGACGCCAAGCTGCCCGACGGCCGCACAGTGCGCGATGCCTACGAACAGTACAAGGCTGGCGGCGGCAAGCTCTCCATCAGCGAATGGTATGCCAGTGTCGTGCCGCAGCCGGGTGGATCCGGGCTGCAGTCGGGCGAGGCTGGCGGCGGATGATCACCTTCCAGCGCGAACTGCTGTGCGAGGTGGTCGAGGAAGTGCAGCCGCTGCTGGAGCGGCACTACCTCGAACTCACGCACCGCAAGGACGTGGTGAAGCTCGCGCCGCGCTGGCCGCAGTACGCAGCCATGGAGCAGGCCGGGTGCTTCGTCGTGCTGACCGCCAGGGACGACGGCAAACTGGCCGGCTACAACGCCTTCTTCGTGCAGCCGCACATGCACTACGAAGGCCTGTCCACGGCGACAAACGATGTCTTCTGGCTTGAGCCTGAGTACCGCCGCGGCGTGACTGCGCTGCGATTCCTGCGCTTCTGCGAGGACCACCTGAAGGCGCAAGGCGTCATGAAGCTGGTCTACCACTGCAAGCCGTCCAACAACTTCGCACCGATCTTGCACCGGCTGGGTTTCGCCGATGAAGAAGTGATGTGCGGCAAGATTCTCTAGGAGCACCAGATGGCATTCACGGCCGTGGGAGCATTGATCGCAGGCGAGGCCGTCACGGCAACGCTGGTGTTGTCGGCCGTGGCCGAAGTCGGGATGGCGCTGACCGTCGTCGGGGGAGTCACCGGCTCAAAGGATCTGATGAAGATCGGCGCGGCCATGTCCCTTGTTGGCGGGGTCGGCGGGATGATCGCAGGCGCGACCAGCGGCGCGGCCGGCGCTGCAGGGGCGGCTGGTGAAGCCGCAGCGGGATCGGCCATGGATGCTGCAGCCGCGGAAGCGCTGACGGCCGGGGCCAGCGATGCAGCGATCAACGCCACCACGGACGGCCTGCTGGCGGACATCAGCGGCCAGGCGGCATCCTCGGCACTGCCAGCCACGCAGATGGCAGGCTTGGAAGCGCCGGCCATCAACAACCCGAGCGCGTTCACCGCGCCGCAGACGCCCAGCCAAACCCTGCAGTCGGACCTGAACGTCACCCCGGACAGCACGGCCACCGTCACGCCCAACGAAACCGCAGGGCAGGGCGCCAAGGACGTGATGACGCCGGCCGATGCCAATGCCAATGCCAAGGATGTACTGCTGCAGAACAAGGCGGTTTCCTCGCCGATGAACGCGCCCGAGTCCTCGGGCAATTTCTTCTCCCGCATGGGCAAGTTCGCCAACGACAACAAGACTCTGTTCTCTGCCGGTCTGCAACTGGCTGGCGGCGCGCTCAAGGGGGCGAACGACACCAAGATGTGGAACGAGAAGATGGCCTTCCAGCGCGAGCAGGCGGCGAGGGCCAACAGTGTTGGAAACTTCGCGCCTCGCGCTGGCATCATCGCAGGAGCACGCGCATGAACCCCCTTCTGCAAAAGACCCAGGACGCACTGCTGGCCAAGGTTGACCAGCGGCTGGTCCCGGTGGTCAACAAGGTGGTCAACGCCGGCCGCAAGGTGATGTACTCCGACGCCAGCCGCGGCATGGCGATCCAGGAACTGAAGCAGGCCACCGACCCGGAAGGCATCGGCTCGGCCGCGGCGAAGATGGCTGGCGTGCTGTTCAACCAGTCGAAGCAGACCATCCCCATGGAAGTGCTGTTCCCCGCCACCATGCTGCTGATGCTGGAAGCCCTGCAGTTCCTTGAAGACGCCGGCACCGTCAAGGTGGAGCCGAACTTCCTGGCCGAATGCACCAAGGCCACCGGCTCGGCTTTCTTGCAACTGATGGGGGTCACGCCCGAGAAGCTGCAGGAACTTGCGGCCCAGCGCCAGCAACCCCAACAACCGGCCGCCGGCATCCTCGCCGGGGCCAAGGGAGCCTGACCATGCCTTCTATCATCGGTGGAGCCCTGGCCGGGCTGGGCGAGCAGGCGGCGAACATCGGCGGGGCTATGTTCAAGGCCGAGCTTGACCGGGACGCGCGGCAGCAGGACTCCGACCTGGCGCTGGCACGGGCCAAGACGCTGGAAGAGTTCAAGGCGGGTCTGGCCACCAAGGAGCGCACGGCGCAGGTGGAGCGGATCAATGCCGAGACGGGCCGCATCGCTGACGAGCGGGTGGGCCAGAAGCGCGGGATCATCAATGCCGGCATCGCGGACCCAGCCGCATGGACCCCGGAGATGCAGGCCGCGGTGGACCAGTCGCTGGCGCAGGACCGCGAAGGCATCGTCAACAGCAGCCGCACGCGCAGGGATGCCGCCGTCCGCACGGGCGACATCAAGCCCGAAGCGGCTGCCACCATCGACTCCCGCGAGGAAGTCGCGGCCGTCAGAGCCGATGCCCAGCGCGCCATCCAAGACTCCAAGCAGACGGCGTTCATGGAAAAGCTGGCCTACATGCAGGACCGCGCCGACAAGGACCGCGCCTCGCGCGAACTGATTGCGGCCATGCGCAAGATCGGCGGCGGCGAAGGCGGCGAGGGTGGGGAGCCGGCCAAGATCCGGGCGGCCAAGATCTACCTGGAGCAGGTCAACAAGGACCGCAGCGCCAAGGGCCTGGAGCCCATCGAGTTCGAGGAAGCCTACAGCGTCGCCAACTATGCGCCCAAGGCGGACCCCGAGCAGAACATCCGGGCGCGCGTGGCCATGGCGCTCACCACCGGGGCGAACGGCGACCGGCGCCTGCTGAAAGACCCGGCAGCGCTGCGCAAGGCGGTGGACGATACGCTCTCTGCCATCGACGCCAGCGGGGCCACCGGCAAACCGGCTGCACCAGCGGCCCCCGCGACTCCGAAGCCGGCCGGCGCAGCCTCTGCAGCCCGTCCCCCCCTGTCCTCCTTCCTGAAGAAGTAGCCCATGGCATTTGACGTTGACGGCGCCCGCAAGGCTGGATATTCGGACGACGAGATCGCCGGCTTCCTGTCTGAGCAGTCCGGGTTCGACCTGGCCGGCGCCCGGGCTGCGGGGTATGCACCGGCGGACGTGATCGGCTTCCTGTCGACCGCCGCAAAACCTGAGCCCGCTGACAAGCTCAACTTGGGCGACCCCATGGGCACGGGCGGTTCCGAGATCATGGCTGCAGCAGCACCGCCATCGGCTGGCATCGTGGAGCAAGTCGCGCGGCCGAACATGCTGCAGCAAGGGTTTGTCGACACGGTGCGCAACGAGGTGATCGGCAGCCTGCCGGCCGAGAAGCGCCTGCCAGCCCTGAAGGAACTGGCCCGCGCGCCTGGTGCATATGGCATCGCAGCGCGCGAGATTCTGGGCGATGTCGAGCAGGAGAACGCCTACTACGTTGGCAAGGAGGCCAACGAGCGACAGGCCCGGAAGATCAATGCGAGCACGCCCGTTCCGGCCGCCGGCCGGCCAAGGATGGCCGAAGGTGGCCGGGCCGCCATCGTTGACGCGACCCCGGGGTTTGCCGACATGGCGCGCGGCGACGACGAGGCTGCGGTTGCCAAGACCAAGACCACGGCGGGCATCCTTTCGGCGGCGCAAGAGGGAGCGCGCAAAGAGCGTCAGACCACAGAGGCGCGCCTGCAGCAGCCGCGCACGGCCGAAGAGTGGATTAGTGATAGCGGCGTCTACGGCAAGCAGGGCTGGGCGCTGCTGCGCCAGGTGATCGCGAACTCGGTGGATCCGTCGAGCGAATGGTCGGCCGCCATCAATGCGGAGATGAAGGGCCTCGATGCCGAGTTGACCGAGAAAGAACGGTTCCGCCGCGAGGAAGTTGCCAAGCGTGTGTCCGGTACGGACAGCGAAATCCGGCGCTTTGCCATTGTTCTGGCGGAAATGGCGAACCCAACCATCGGCGCGCAGGAAATCATCAAGCAGTTGCCTCTGATGGCGTCCATCATGGGCCTCACCATTGCCGGCGGGGTGACCGGAGGGCTAGTGGTCAGGGGCGCATCAGCCGCCTTCCCGACGGTTGCCCTGGCCGATGCTATTGGCGGCGGCGGCATCACGGCGGCAGGAAAACTTGCAGGCGGGCTGGTGGCCAGCCGGTTCGGCGCTGGCGTTGCTGCTGGTGGCGATGCGGCGCAGGGCGTGTACGAGGAACTGACCTCGGCCAAGAACAGGCCTTTGATGCTGCAAAACCCCGATGTGCTGAGTCGCATTGGTCGTGGCATGTCTGAGGATCAAGCCATCAAAGAAGTGGCCACCAATCGCGCCAGAATTGCACAAGGGCTGGCAGGCGCCGTTGGTGCGGCGCTGGGCGGCATGGGCCTTGAGGGGCAGGTAGCTCGAAAGGTGGCGGGCAAGGCAACCGGCGACGGCGCGGCCAAGGCCTTTGGCAAGGAACTAAGCTCTGAGCTAGCCGACGAACTTTCCACCCAGGCAGCAACCAACTGGCAAGTCGGTCAGGTTGACCCAAGCCGCAAAATCACCGAGGGTTTTGGAGAAACAGCCGCTACCACGTTTGTCACGACTCTGCCCATGGCCGCCACGTCAGCCGTCATGGGGCACCAAGAAACAAATGCCAACCCTGTCGATCAGGCCATTGCGGCCTCTCGTCTGAGCGCCAGTGGTGTGGAGTTTGGAGCCACCAGGGCCAATGAGTTTTTCCGCTCAGACGCCGACGTTGGTCCGGCCCCGCGCCCTCAGGGCGCCCGCCCCGTGGGAGACCCGGTGGCCGCCATCCAGGCCGCCCCCACGGTGGACGACGCCATCCGCACCGCGGCACGGGCCATTGACCAGACCATCGACCAGACCCAGAACGCCGGCGCTGCTGCGGCTGTGGACAACATCGCCCGCATCCTGGGCACGGAGAGCACCAATGTCGGCAGTCCCGCTGCAGTTCCCGGAGTGGCTGCACCTGCCGGTGGATCAGGGGCTGTTGACGCCGCGGCAGGCGTGGGTACTGGAGTGGGAACTGCTGGTGTTGTTCGACCAGCCGTGGACGCCGGAAGCGTGGGAAGTCAAGCAAGCGGTGGCGCTGTTCCACTGGGAGCCGGACAGCCTGGCGCACTGAGCTTCGCCCAGCGTTCCGCAGGCCCGGTCCAGCAGATCACCGTCACCCCCGCCGGGACCGTCACCGCCGTGGGCGACCCGCAGGCGCTGATGCGACTGCTGAAGGCGGCCGGCGTGACCAGCGTCATCCCCTCGAAGGACGGGATCACGGTCGGCAAGTCTCAGGCGACGATGGCCCGCAAGATCCTGGATGACTTCGTGGCCGCGCCACCGGAGAACTTTGAGCAGGACTTCACCAAGGAACTGGAGCAGGCCTACCAAGCCGACATCAAGCAGCAGATCCTGCAGCGGCGCGGTGCTCCTGTCACGCAAGCGCCGAAGCCGGCCGCGTCGGCGTTCAAGAACTTCCTGCGCGAAGTCGGCATCGCTGCGCAGATCGCCAAGGACATCGTGGGCGAGGGCGCATTTCGCTCCAGCCAGGTCTTGGCTCGCACCTTCCGCGCCAACGGCCTGAACGTGGACCTCCTGGCGCAACAGGCCCGGGAACGCGGATTCCTGACGGATGCGGACATCAACAACCCGGACGACATCGGCGGCACCCGCAAACTGGTGGAGATGATCCAGGCCGAGATCCGGGGCGAGCGCGCCACCTCCATGGATATGGCCGAGGAAACGCAGGGCGCCATTCTGGACCGTCGGGCGGTTGACGATGTGATGGCGCGCGCCGCGGCCATCGGCTTCGACGCCAGCGGGATGGAGCCCGGGCAGGTTGACGCGGCGCTCAAGCGCATCGAGCGCCGGCTGGCCAAGAACCGGGCCGCCGGAGTCCAGCGCGAAGCGGCCGACGAAGCCAGGATCGAGCGGGAAGCGATTCAGGCGGCTGACCGTCTGGCGGCAGAACCTGCCAAGATCATGGACGAAGTTCTTGATGTGGCGGAAAATGCCAGCCTAGAGGACGCCATGCGCGCCCTGGGCTTCACCGAACAGGAGATCAGCGATGCCGTTGCCAACGAATCCCGAAGCGCGCAAGCGGATCGCCAAGTCGCTGGCGGCGCTGTGGAAGCTCCCGCCGGAGCAGCGCAAGGAAGTGCTGCAAGAGGCGAAGGCCAAGCGCGAGGCCAAGAAGGCGAAGGGGTAGGCGGTGAAAGCCTGGATTCGCGCCAAGTTCGTCGATCAGGTGCTGCGAACCCCGCACCGCAAGCTGGCCGAGCACCAGGAAATGCGGGCGCAGCTGCTGGCGACAGCGGCAATCGCCGCGGCAATCCTGAAGGCGCGCGAAACGACCGCCCGCAAGACCTTCTAGGCGAAGCACCCAACGCCAGCCAGCAAGAGGCAGCGCGCCTGCGCGCCGAGCGAGAAGCGCAGCAGCGCCGCCAGCAGCAGCAAGCCCCCGATGCGGCCGACTTCCAGATGTCCGGCAGCGACCGGGCGGTTGATGTGGGTGCGGCTGCGGGGCAGCGGGATCTGCTGGCAGGGGCGCCCGACGCCGGCCTATCCGCAGCCGACACCCAGACCGTCGTCGCCACCTTCCGGGCCAACGGCCTGGACATCAAGGTTGCCGACACTCAGGACGATCTGCCGGAATCCGCCCAGAGGCGCATGCTGTCCGAAGGCATCTCTGGCGTCCGCGGTCTGTACGACCCCGCCACCGATACGACGTGGATCGTGCGCTCCAACCTCGGGAGCAAGGAAGAGGCGTTCTTCGTCGGGCTGCACGAAGCCTTCCACCGGGGCCTGGGCCGCACCTTCGGGCGCGACATCAACGCCATCCTGGGCTACATCGAACTGAACAACAAGTCGGTGCGGGACAAGGCGCGAGAGTACCGGGACACCTACAAGATGGGCCGCTACGAGGCCATCGAGGAAGTCCTGGCGGACATGGCCGGCGAGGGCAAGGCATCCGACCTGAGGGGTTGGGACCGCCTGCTGGCCTTCCTGCGCCAGGTGATCCAGTCCATGGCCCGCGGGATCGGGGTGAACATCCCCGTGACCGACGCCATGGTCGAGCAGCTGGTGGCCGGCATCCGCAAGGAGGGCATGCGGGACACGCCAGCCTTCGTCGTGCAGAGCAACAAGGGGCCGATGTTCCTGCGCGTCTTCCACGGCACGCCGCATGAGGTCGACCGCTTCAGCACCGACAAGATCGGCACCGGCGAGGGGACGCAGGCTTACGGGTGGGGAATCTATCTGGCGTCAAGCAGGGACGTAGCCGAGCACTACCGAAAAAGCGTTTCGGATCGTCTCGGCCGTGGGTTTTCCATTGCGGGATACGTGCCAACCTCGCCGAATGAAGGCCTCTCGAATGACGAGGCTGTGGCGACCAAAGACCTTGCCGAGCTTCTTGTACCCAACCCCGAGGTCGTACAGACGTTTGGCAGTCTCAATGTCGTAGGCCAAGGCCGCGTGCTCGGCGTGGTGCGCCGACTTCTCCAGAATCGCAAGATTCTCGATACGGTTATCCCCCTTGTCCCCGTTGACGTGGTGAACATGCTCGGTGGGCAGAAGCGGTCGTCCAATGGACTGCTCGACAACCCAGCGATGCTCGTAGACCTGTTTCCCGGCAACGCGAATGATTTTGTAGCCAGCGACGTTCAGGCCATGAACGTACTGGCTCCGCTTGTGGCAATCGCGGCTGCAAAAGTGCATACCGGAGCGGGTCGGTTTGATGTGACTCGGGCAGCGGTTGAACGTGCTGCCGCAGACACCGCAGAACAGGATCAAGGCGATCTCCAGAAGTTGCACAGAAAAATACCACAACCATCGGAGTTCGCCAAGGGCAACCTCTATGAAGTTGACATCCCAGAAGACGGCGAGTACCTGCTGTGGGATAAACCGCTGAGTGAGCAACCGGAAGGGGTGAGCAAGGCGCTGACCAGCGACACGGCAACCATGGCCGCCCTGGAAGAAGACCAGTTCGGCGGCCCTGTTATGGATCAAGTCACGGGGCGCGACTTCTATCGCGCTCTTTCAAGGCGACTTGGCGGTGATCGCCAAGCGTCCGAATACCTTCGCTCCCTCGGCATCCGCGGCATCAAGTACCTCGATGGCGCCAGCCGCAACACTGGCGACGGCACCTTCAACTATGTCATCTTCGACGATGCCGACGTGGAGATTGCGGCGCGGTTTTCCCGTCCTACCTCCGGTCAGGAAATCTCCCCAGGCCCTGAGTTCTGGCGCAAAATCAGGGCTGGCGAGCCGATGTCGCCCGAGGAAATCGCAAATGCATACGCCCAAGGAACCCGGTCCGCTGCCCCCCGGACCTTCGCCGGCATGGCTGGAGCAAGTGATCGCCAAGCAGCAATCCCTGGTACAGAGCATGCCGGATGGCGAGGCGAAGTTGCGGGCTTTGAAGATTACGTCACTGTTGGAGTCTCAACTCCCGATGGCGCGCTCGCGATGGGCGTTGTTCCCAGAGACCTTTATGCGGGGGCCAGAGCGGCACGAACGACTTTTGAAGGAGTTCGCGACCATTCCCTTGCCACCTACGTTTTCCGCCCCCGAGAAGACGGCTCCTTCGAGCTAGGAGTCGTCGACCCGCCGGAAGGATCTCCGGTCTTTGACGAGTTGCAGCGGCGTGGCTATCTTGACCTGACGCCCTACACGGATGGCAATGGCACGCCGTATTACCGTGTTCCGATCGGCTATGCGCAGAACCGCGCATTCCTTCAAGAGGCCATCCGCCGCCTGGGGCTGCACATTGGTGACGTTCCAGAGATCAAATGGCCTCGCCGCGAGACGGGCGCGCGTGGTGGTATCGAGCGTCAGCAGCCAAGCACTCTTTCGCGGGACACCGTGTCCGCGAAGTTCTCTCGCCGCTTTTCGTCCCTGCGCGGCTCGCGCCCAACGGCCTCCTACGTGGATGCAACGCCGCGACAGCAGGCCACGCTTGATGCCATCGACGAAGGCCCTGAAAGCACGGACTTCGACCTTCTTCCCGCCAAGGAGGACATCAACCAGGCAGCCGATGCCGCATTCACCGACTGGGAGCAAGAGCGCGGGATCAAGTACGTCCCCCTCAACATGATTGGGCCGCTGACCGGATACAACATCCCCAAGGACGCTGCAAGGATTCGCCGGCTGGCCGACGCCATCAAGGAATCCAACACCTTTGAGCCTATCTTCGTTGGCATCGACCCTAACGGCGAGGCATACATCATGGAAGGGCAGCACCGTGCGCGGGCGCTGCAACTGCTGGGCGAGACGCACGTTCCGGCGCAGGTGATCGTTTCGATGGAGGGTTCGGACGATGACTACGCGGCGCAACCCGAAGCCCCACCCGCCAAGCCGACCGATTACAAGTTGGCGCCGGACCAGATGCCGATGTTCTCCCGCAGGCAAGACGGCGCCGAGCCCGACCGCACCATCGATCCCTGGCGCGTTGACCTAGCCCCAGCCCTGTCCACCGCGATGCGTAGATGGGAAGCAGGTCGGGCAACCGACGCCGATCTGGCTGCAGCGGTGCGCGCCGAACTGGACAACCGCAAGGCGAAGCGCGAAGAGGCGACCGACCGCGACCGCGTGCGCGGCGCCGACTGGCTACAGGAGCGCATCCTGCGCGCCCGGCGCACCGGGGAGATGTCCACCGCTGAAGCGGACCTCGCCCTGTGGCTACTGAACCGCGCCCCGCAGGTGGCCACCGACCTGGGCATCAGCATCAAGTCCGGTGACATGACCAAGCCCAACGGCACCTACAACGTGCTGGAGCGGGTGGTGACCAGCTTAACCTCGAAGTCCAACCCGGACACGCTGACCCACGAAATCCTGCACCACACCGAGCGGATGATGCCGGAGCCGGTGCAGAACGCCATCCGCAAGGAATGGCTGAAGCAACTGGAGACCGAGGGCAAGAAGGTCCGCACCGGGCTGGAGCAGCGCATCGCCCAGGCCGAGGCCGACCCCCGACTGAAGAGAGCCGTTGCCGCCGACCAGCAGCGCATCGTCCTGCTTGACTGGATGCTGGAGGCCTCCCGCAAGGGTGACGCCGATCTGGCGAGCAGCCTGTACAGCGGGTTCCGCGACGGCATCAGCCTCAAGCAGGTGCTGCCCTACGAACTGAGTTCACCCAGCGAGTTCTGGGCCGTGAACGCCGCTGCTCTGGTGCGCAAGCGCGCCGAGACGGGGACCAGCCTGTGGCGCCAGGCGCGGCAGTGGCTGATCGAACTGGTGCAGAAGGCCAAGTCCATGCTGGGCCTGCGCTCCAATGCTCCGGTCATCCGCGGTCTGGAGGCGGTGCTGGCCGGCGACGGCTCCTTCGTCACCCGCAGCATGATTGCCAGCGGAATGCGGGAGGTGGAAGACCAGACAGACTCCGACGCCTTCCTCGCCTGGTTCAAGGACTCCAAGGTGGTGGATGCAGAGGGCAAGCCGCTGGTGGTTTATCACGGGACGGCCAGTGATTTCGACGCCTTCCAGATGGACGCACCACTGCGAAACAAAGTGCGCGTGCTTGCGACTTGGGCGGCATCCAAAATTGACGGTAGCTATTCAACCCGGCGCGCGAAGGAAAAGGCCACTGCCTTTTTTACCTCCGATCCGGCGCTCGCTTCCGACTACGCAGCATCGTTCGGCGATGCCGCGGCACAGGTTGTTATGCCGACCTATCTGTCATTGCAGCGACCTGTGGTGATGGACTTCACGACCGGCGTCTTGACGAAACCGGATGGCTCGACGTTCGACATAGGGCGCATCGCAGACGCAGCCGTATTCAGCAATGAGGCGCTGATCGACATTGCCCGTCAGTCGCGGGCAGACGGCGTTGTAATGCGCGGCGTTCGAGATGACGCCCCGAATGGCGCAAAGCGAGGAAGCGGTGACGTGTTTATCGTCTTCCGCCCCGAGCAGGTCAAGTCCGCCACTGGAAACCGGGGGACGTTCGACCCTGCGAACCCGAACATCATGTTCGCCCGCGCCACCGCCAACCCAACCCAAGCCGGCACACCCGCAGCACTGACGCCGCAGACCTCGCCCTGGCGCGACGAAACCGGCCGGCTGCGGTTTCTGCCAGGCGCGTGGCTGTACGAGAAGTTCGGCCCCGAGGTGGGCGGTGCGGTGATGGGCGGTGCGACCGGCGCTGCTGCCGGCCCGGTTGGGGCTGTCGTGGGCGCTGTGGCTGGTGCGGCATCGGCTCGCCTCATGCTCAACCGGCTGGAGTTGAAAGCCGCCAGCCCGGCGCTACGCCGCGCCCTGCGTGAGATGAAGATCCAGGTTGCCAAGGCGCAGGAGACGGCCGCCGCCGTGGCCACCGAAGCCATGAAGTTGACCGAGGCCGAGCGCGGCATGGTGTCGGACCTGATCGAGCAGGAGATGGCCGCCGGCACCGTTCCCCCGCAGCATGCGGTGCGACTGGCCGCGATGATCAATGCCACCATGGGCGCGCAGACCGACGAACTGGTGCGCCTGGGCATGCTGTCCAGCGAGAGCGCGGAGATGTGGCGGGGCAAGTACCTGCCGCGGTTCTACGAGTCCAAGCTGCGCAACAGCGAGACGATGGGCGCCTGGGCGGATGCGTTGCGCCAGTTGACCGGCCGGCCAAAGACCATGGCCGGCATCAAGGGCAAGCACCTGCGTGGCCGCGGCATGTACGAAACCATCCCCGAGGCCGAACTGCCGCAGTGGGAGCAGATGGGCTGGGAGGTCCGTGACCCGGACTACCAGCCGGGCCTGACCGAAGACGGGACCGTCCAGGTCTGGCGCGACTTCACCCGGCAAGAGCGCGACAGCATGGGCGAGATCCGGGATGCCGGCTTCCGCTTCGTCATGGGCTACATGCAGACCCAGCGCGACATCGCCTTGGGCCGGATGTTCGAGGCGCTGGCCGCCGATCCGGCGATGAGTTCCAAGCGCGAGACGGAAGAGTTCAGCGTCATGGTGCCCGACTCCACCGTGCCCGGCACCGGGGCCAAGCGGTACGGCAAGCTGGCCGGCCGCCGGGTGTCCAAGGACACGCTGTCGCACCTGTCTGCCATCGAGGAAGCGCAGTCCGAAGTCTGGCGGATGTACCGCAAGGCGCTGGCTACGTGGAAGGAGGGAAAAACCTCCATGAACCCCGTGTCCCATGTCAACAACGTGGTGTCCAACCTGACCATGGCGCACCTGGCCGGCGTGAGCTACCTGCGCGCGGACAAGTACATCGGCGCGGCGCGCGACTTCGCCACCAATGCGCCAGGCATTCAGGAGGCCAAGGACGCCGGCCTGTTCCTGGGCACGATGTCGGACGCGGAACTGATGCAGGTTCTGCCGGAAGACTTGAAGGCGCTGGTGCGCAAGCAGGACTCCACCGCCACCAAGGTGGGCCGGTCTGCCTTCAACGTGATGACGTTCTTCCTGCGCCGGCCCATGGGCTGGGCCTACCAGGCGGAAGACACGTTCTTCCGCTACCTGATTTACAAGGACGCCCGCGAGCGCGGTCTGGAGCCGGCTGATGCCGTCGACTACGCGCAGAAGTACATCTTCACCTACGACGACTTGCCAAAGGGCGCGCGGATGATCCGGGACTTCGGCATCCCATTTTTCAGCTACACATTCAAGGCGGTCCCGGCGCTGCTGCACACGGCCATGACGCACCCGCTGCGCATGGCGATGCCGGCGGCCCTGCTGTGGGCGGCCAACGCCGCGGCCTATGCCATCGCCTTCGGCGGGGACGACGACGACTCCTGGGAGGAATCGCTCAAGAAGTACCTGACCGACGGCGACTTCCGCAACAAGGTGCGCCAGAAGGAGAAGTTGGAGCGCGAGCACCTGCCGCCCTGGATGAAGGGCACCACTGCGCTGCTGACGCCCAAGACCGTCCGCCTGGGCATGGACGAGGTGACCAAACTGCCGGTGTTCATCGACGTGAGCCGGATCATCCCCGGCGGCGACCTGTTCGATGTCAGCCCCAACGCGGGCGGGATTCCGCTGCCGCAGCCCGTCACCCCGAGCCACCCGCTATTCACCACCGCCGTGGCGATGCTGGGCAACAAAGACCTGTTTTTCGGCAAGGAACTGGTAGACGCGAACGACACCAGGGGCGAGGCCACGCTCAAGCGCATGGACTGGATGTGGAAGCAGATGACGCCGGCCATCGCCCTGGGCAACTACCACTTCGAGCGCGGCATGAACGCACTGGCGCAGGCCACCGGCGAAGAGATCCGCTGGATGCCCGAGGCAATCGCCCCTGACGCGGTGGTCACCGGCATCGGCCGCGACGGTCTGCCGGTCCAGCCGAGGTACGCGGCGATGCAGACCTTCGGGATCAAGGCCCGGCCGATTGACCTGGAAATGGCAGAGGACATCGGTGAGGGTCAGAAGAACAAGATGCTGCGCGAGATCGACGCCGAGATTCGCCGGCTGCAGCGGCTGAACATGAAGGGCGCTGTTGCCGACTCGGTGATGAACCGCAAGCGCGATCAGGCCCAAGTCAAGAAGGATCGCATCCGCGACAACCTCACCGTGGACGGCGAAGAGAGGCCCTAGTCCTTGGGGCTGGGATGTTCCAGCCCAGAAGAAAGGTAGTCTGCCGGCCCAGGGCAACTCAGGGATGCCGTCTTGAGTTCCATGTCTCGCCAGATGAAGCACCGATTGGATTCCAGGAAGCCATTCTTGCTGGCCGTCGGGACATCCAGGATGCGCAGCTCCCCGTCTGTGTACCGATAGACCCGCGGGATCGGCGTCTTGGCTACCTCGGCTGCCGCGGCTGCCTTGCGCTCTGCGCGAACGCCGGCGCTGGGCTTGCTCGGTTCAGAGAAGCACCCGGCCAGGGAAACGGTCAGCAACGCGATCAATGCCCGCATGACGGCGCAGTGTACGCCTTTTGAATTCACGCCCACCAGGAGCCCTCCATGCCCATCCCCACACGCCCGCGCAGTCTCGCGCAGATGTTCCAACCCTGACGCGAACGGAAGGACCGCGCCCGATGACGACACCCGAGGCCCAGCCCGAAGTGCGGCTCGCTGACGAAACGATGGAGTACCTGCACCGCCAGATGCGCAAGGCCGTCCGCGAGGGAATCGCCGACGCCTTGCACCAGGCCATCACCCCCGAGCGCGCGAGGGAGTTCTTCGTGGCGGGCGTCGAGGTGCTGCGCGAAGAGGCATCGAAGCACACCGGGCGGTTCGTCCTGGACGGCCTGATGGCGGCGGCAAAGAAGGCCTTCTGGATCGGCCTGTTCGTGCTGGCGGTCTACAGCCTCGGCGGCTGGTCGCTCGTGAAGACTTTGGCTGCTGCCATCTTCGGAGGCTCGAAATGACACTACCCATCAACAAAGCCGGCGAGAAGCTGCTGACCGAGTTTGGCTCAGAGCCTGCCGAACGGGTGCATCACCCTCTTTGCGGACAGGTAGGCGGCGTGCGCGGAATCTTCCGTAGGGTAGTGCCCGAGATTGGTCCGTCGTCCATTGACCTGAATCTCAGCCCGCCACTTGCCTTTGGCGAAGCTCACGCCCAGTCTAGTCGCGGACCCGCGACGCGCCCCCTTGATATTTTGCTGATTCTCGGATTGAGAGGCCTCGCGCAAATTGGCAATCCTGTTGTCCCCGCGCACGCCGTTGATGTGATCCAGCTGTGCCGACGGGAATCGGCCGTGCATGTAGAGCCACGCAAGACGATGAGCGACGTAAGCTCGATCGTCCACCTTGATTTGAATGTAGCCACGGCCGTTACCGTATCCGGCGATGCGGCCGGCTGCGAGGTGGCCGCGAGAAGCGCGCCACGTGAAAACGCCAGTGTCCGGGTTGTAGTGCAGAAGCTCGCGCAGGCGTTCTGGTGTAATGGCAGTAGCCATGATGACTCCTTCAAAGTCGGATTGGTCAGAGCCCACGCAGTGTTTCAGCACTGCGTGGGCTCGCTTACTTTAGCAGGTGCTCCATGACTTTCCCGATCAATGCTGCGGGCGAGAAACTGCTGAAGATAAGCGAGGGTCTGGTGCTACATGCGTATCCAGACGTCCGCAGCCCGCTGGGCCTGGGCCTGCAGCGCGCCGGCCTGTGGCGAGCGTACCTGCGCGCCCCCATCGCCCGCGAGGACATGCCGGCGAACATCCGGGGCCTGGACGGATCGCCCTGGACCGCGATGTATGGCGACACGCTAGGCATCAAGGAAGGCGACACCTTCACCAAAGCCGAGGCCGAAGAACGCCTGGCCGAGCGGCTGGCGCGGGACTTCGTTGCCCCAATGCTGGCCGCTTGCACACGGAAACCGACACCCAACCAGTTGGCCGCCATGGCCTGCCTGGCGTGGAACATCGGCATCGGGGCGTTCCTGAAGTCCACCGTGCTGCGCTGCCACAACCGGGGCGACTTCCCTGCTGCGGCCCGCGCCTTCGGCCTGTTCAACAAGTCCCGGGGCAAAGAAGACCCGGTGCTGGTGGCCCGTCGCGCCGAAGAGGCGGCCCTGTACCTGACGCCGGAACCGGAGGCCGAGCCGGCGCCGGTGCCCCAGCGCGTGGACCCGGAATCCTCCATGGCCCGCAGCCCAATCGTCACCAGCACGACCGTGGCCACCGGCACCGCCACCATTGGCGTGGCAGCCGAGGCCGCCCGGGGCGTGAAGGACATCCGGGAAAGCCTTGGCGATTGGCTCCCGTGGATCTTGGTGGCTGTGGCCCTGGCCGCGGGCGGTTACGCGATCTGGAACCGGGTGAACCAGCGACGGAAGGGCTGGGCGTGACCCTCCTGCTGAACCCCCGCGTCCTGATCGTCCTAGCCCTGGCCGCGCTGCTGTCGTTCACCCACTTTACCGCCTACCGCAAGGGAAAGGCCACCTTGCGGGCGGAATGGGCCGCAGAGCGCGTCGAGATGGAGCGGCAAGCCCAAGCGCAGGCCCAGCGCAATCGAGACTTACAGCGGGCCGCAGAACTGCGCTACACAGTGCAGGCGGGCGTGCGCGAGGAATTCATCGGCTACACCATCAAGGAGGTTTCCTATGCTGCTGCGCCTTTGGCTTCTTGCCCTGTGCCCCCTGATGTTGTCCGGCTGTTCAACCGTGCCGCAGAGTGCTCCCGTAGCGATAGCCCCGCCTCCTGTAGCCCTGATAAGCCGGTGCCAGTCGCCCGGTGACCTGCCCTCAGAGGCCACGGCGCAGGCGCTCGCGGCTTGGACGATGGAGTGGATTGGCGCGTTTGGGTGCGAGCGTGCCAAGCGAACCGCGCTGATCGAAGCCTGGCCGCGATGACGCCCTATCAGCTTGCGCAGGAGGTCGAAAACGCCTTCGACAACCGCGACCGTGACGCGATGCACCGCTTCCTGGCGCGGCTGGTGGCGATGGCTGACGCAAAGCTCAGGCCGCCCGATGCAGATCCGCCCTTGAATCCGACGCTAGAACCGTCCGACTGATTGTCTCCTGTTCACCCCCGGTGAACTTCGCCCTCGGCCTTCGGGTCGGGGGCTTTTTCGCTTCTGGGCGACTTAGAAGCGGGAAAATCTCGCTTCTAAACCACTAGGCGAGGGGCGGGCGCGGTAGCGGTTTGCGATCTGGTGCAAGTTGGCAAGTTCCCCGCAGCTCTTGCCGCCATCTCCAGCATTTCGCGCTCTTGGCTCATCACTCTCTCCATTCATGCCGCAGACCGTGCGGCTCGGGGGGTTGGGCAACGTCACCATTCGATGTCGTCACGGTCGTCACGGTCGCCGCGCTCGACCAGTCGCCGGTCGCGCTCGTGGTCGGCACGGTCGCACTCGTCGGCCTCGCGCTTCTCGCGCGCCTCGTCGGTTTCGGGCTCGTCGCCATCGGGCGTGCGGGCTTCCCACTCAGCCTGAGCGCGGGCGTATCCAGGGAGGTCGGTCATCACTTCATCCTTTCCTGTTCTGAGACAATGGACTGAGGGGGGACCAGCTTGCATCCGTCGAGAATTGCCCGCTCTGTGCAGTCGCCATGCACGCGGTGCCCGTACCCATCCGGCCCGGTGACGAGGTTGAAGAAGAACAAGCCCAGCCCTTTGCCGGGCGCTCGTTGAAGTTGGTTACCGCACTGCCAGCAGAACGAGGGAGCGCCGCTGCCGGTCTGCATCTTCTTAGGCGTGCGAATCACAGCGCCCTTGTAGACCGTGCCGGCTAGTGGGTGGTTGTCAGTCATTGCTTCTCCATGTTCAGCGACAATCAAGTCGCAGGGTGGTTCAATCTGCCCGCACAATCAGCCCCCGCCAAGGCATAGCAGACCCCGAGGCGCCCGACTTGTGGGTTCCTCTCAGCCAGCATCCACCTGAGAAATAGCACGGTGGGCCTACTGCGCGCGTGAAGCGGTGCATTCGTACTTGCAGGCGCCCGTAAGTGGGCCAGTCTCTGGGTCGGTTTGCATTGCCTGTTCGCTGCGGTCCCTGCACAAGGCCGCGCCGCTGGGGTCATGAGCGGCATCGCTTTCCTGAAGGGCACCGACGACATGCGGCCACGGACTTGTGTCAATGCGGCGCTTCGGGCCTTGGAATGCAAAAGCCCCTTGCTGCTGCACTCCCATCTTGGCGGACGGAGACAACCGAAGTTGTCAGGGAGCGCATGAGCAAGGGGCTTCATGCTGTGGTGCCTCTGTCCGCCAAGACGTTGACGCTGCAAATTATACGCACGGCGCGCGGCGCGTCAAGCGCTCTATGGTGGCGGTGTCGGTCATGCTGATGGCTCCGAAAGTTCAACGGCTGCGGCCATGATCAGCATCAGGTCTATGCCAATCAGGTTGCGCTTCTTGCACACGTCGATGGCGACCTGTAGCTCGGACTTTCCTTCCTTGCGCGCTGTCATGGTGAGGATGCGCCCAAGCTCGGTCATGTGCGGCTTGTACTTGTCGCCCAGTAAGCGGCGGGCCTTGTCGCGCATGTCGTAGAGTTGCGCGGCCATCTTCACTTGCTTTTCTGTTGCGGCGGTGTTCACAGCAGCGTCCCCTTTGCTTCGCCCAATGCGCGCTCAATCGCATCGGACAGTTCCCCGATAGCCTCATGCTCTGCCGCGCTCTCCGGCTCAATCGTCAGAAGCACGGCATTGCAGCGGCGCAGTAGCTCGCGCATCACGGCGGCTTCGCCACGTAGGCGCTCCACCTCTGCGCGCAAGTCATCAATTTCCTCGACCATGCGTGCCTCGATCATTGCGCGGGTGACGATGCCGTTATGGTCGGGGTGCGTCTCGCACCGCTCGCGCCATGTTGGGATGGGCTTGTCAGTCACAGGCTCCCCCTTGCTCTGATTGCTCTTGCGATTGACTGCGCCATATCCCACCCTTCCTGCGTAGGGGCGTCTTTTCCGTTGACTAGCGCCAGATCGTGGCAAGCCTTGCGCTCCGCTTCTGCGGCCTTCTGCGCGTAGTCCAACATCTGCCGATCAGAGAATGATCCGTGGTACAGAGCCACGCCTTGGCTGTAGTCGGGGGTTGGCAGCTTTGGTGAATGCACCACGGTCAGCACGGGCGGCTCACGCACTTCGATGCGCTCCACCGTTCCATTCGTGCCGGCCCATGCGCGTGCGGTGCTCTCCACGCCGAAATGACAGGACGATCCGTAGGGGCTGGTGGCTTTGTAGACCTCAATCATCGCCATGTTGCATCTCCCAAAACAGCTCCAGTTTGACAAGCTCCAGCACGCCGAGTGCTTCAGTCACGTTAACTGGCCTGCCTGGGCGTGAGTACAAAGCAGCTTTGACGGCAGTCACAAGCTCTTGCAGGTCATGGCGCTTCGCCCCTAGCGCAATCATTTCTGCGCTTTTCATGCTTCTCCCTCCGTGTCGTCCTGCGCCCGGATCAGCTTTGCGCATTCCTGCGCTCCGACCTTCGCGCCGTGTCGCTTGCTGCTGTCACAGATGCTCGCCCACTCAGTGCAGAGCTTTGCGCAGGTGTTGCGCTCGTCTTGGCGGTTCACGGCGGCGGCGATGGTCCACGCGGCGAGCCACATCTCCTGTACGTGCTTCGGCGCATGCTCCCATGTGAACGATGTCCCCGGCGTGCTCATGTGGGAGTAGCGCTTGTCATAGGCTTGTTGCGGGGTCACTTGTCACCCTCCCGAATAGCGGCGGCGGGAAACATCTTCTCGTAAAGAATGTCTACTTCGCCGGGCCATGTGATGCCGTGGTCCGCCAGTGCTTCGTCAAACATAGCGCGAAACCGATCCCTCTCTGCCAGGATGGCGGCGCGGGCGTAGGCTTCACACAAAGCGCTTGCTCGTGGAATGGTTCCCTCGGCTAAAGTGCCGTACCAGTAGATATGGTCCAGCAGGTTGTCAAACTCTGGTTGTGGCAGCGGCGGCAGGTTGTCGGTGGTCACAGTTCCTCCCCCATCTCATCAGACAGCCGCGCCAGGGTGCGCAGGGCTGCGTTGTCTTTCGTCTTCGACTCGCTATCCAGTGCTTCCAGCACTTGCAGAAGTTCAGCAGCGAATGGGTTTTCATCCCACTTGCCAGCGCCAAGATTTCCCTGTGCCACGCGATGGCGCAACGCTTCCACGGTGGTTTCCTCTGGCTCCCACTGGCCTTCCAGCCCGTAGCAGGAACAATGCGAACCGTTCACTTCGTATAGCTTGCCTCCGCGGCGGAAAAGCACAAACGCATAGCCTTCGTAGCTCGGCGTTCCGTAGCTCGCCAGCAGAATCTCTGCGCCCTTGAACTCTGGCTTTTCTTCGACGGGGATAGCATCAGGTTCGCGGTAAGCGGACCATTGTTGGCCGTCAAATGCAGTGAATACTGTTGCTGCGGTATCGCCCTGCCAGTTGTTCAGCAGGATGGGTAATTGGATGGTCATTCGGTGCTCCTATCAGTGGGTGACTGGGCGGACGGTTGATCGTGAACCACCGACACGCCATCGGCGTCATCTTCGTCCAGCGCCTCTTGAGCGGCCACCCGTAGTTCGTGAGCGTCCAGCGTTTCCGCGATGGCCCGCAACGTGCTGCGGAGCTTGCCGATTCGGCTGGACGCTGGAGTCGGTGCCACGCCATAGGTGTGCTCATCCACGGCGCCACCTCGGCAGTCGAAGCCATCGAGTAGCGCTTCCCGGCGTGCCGTCCGGGCTCAGGTAGATGCCACGGTCGCCGTGCCACGACCAGACCAGAATCGTCCAGGGGAGTTGCAACTGCGCACCCCACCCGTAGTAGGTGAAGGCCCGCAACACCATCACGGGTGCCGGGTCGCGCCAACCGTAGTCGCCGCGCAGTTTCCAGCCACCGCAGTTCGGCTCCTCCCAGCCGCCAACCCACAGCAGCCACCGCTGGCGGAAGCGGGTGATCCAGTAGCCGAGAGAACGCTTCCGATCTGCCACCAGTGCGGCAGTCACGGCGCTGCGCAGGGCGTGTTTGTCGGCGGCGCCGTATTCGCGCACGGCATGGGCGTGAGCGGCTTCGGCCGCCTCGTAGGGGTCAGTCATTGCTGCTCCCTTCACCCGTTTTCACGCCATCAGTCCGTGCACGCTCGATACGCCGCGCAAACTCCATCACTTGAGCCAGCATCCCGGTCCACCCGGCAGGCACCAGCGAGATGATCTGCTGGTCGGTCAGCGGTTCACGGGCCTGCGCCAGCAGCTTGAGCAGAGAGTCCTGCTCGAGGCGGTGGCGCTCAATGCACGCTTGGGCCGTCTCGCCCTCCCTGGCGTACTGTTGCCAGTTGTTAGCCGTTTCGCGTTCCGGCACGCCATTGGCGAGTCGCGCTGTGAAGTCGCGCTCCAGCACGCTGATGGCATCGCTGTAGCGCCTCATGATCTGCGGGTTCAACCCACGCCGATGTAGCTCTTCCCACATCTCCTGCACGTCGCGCAGTGCGCCACGGATAGGGGTTGCCTGGGACTCATTCATGCTTGCCTCCCTCGCCCGCTTCCACGCCATAGGCGTCCTTCCCGGTGATGATCCTCGTCAGCCCCGGCCAGCGCAGTTCCGCATACTTGCGACGCATCCGCTGCCACTTGGCCGCCCATTCGTCTCGCTCGCGGGTCAGTTGCACGACCTGTTGTTCGAGTTCTGCCAGCCGTGCGGCAAGGTCGCTGGTGGTGCTCATACCCGGTCTCCAAAGATGATCCAAGCCCACGCCCACATCGCCAGGACGGCGACCACTGATAGCGGCCAGAGCAGGCAGGCGACGGGATGCCACCAGCGATTCGTCTCGTTGCTGAACGCGACCAAGCGGAACGCTGCTGCGCCGCCGAGGTAGAGCAGCACGGATGCCACGATTTCACCGGGCACGGCGTTCTCCCATCGGGTGAGCTGGGCAGGACTCCACCCCTGCGGCGATTCGACGGCCCGTTTCGCCGGGCTCAAGGCCCGGATCGTCGGCACCACTCCGGGCCAGCTCATTCGGTTCGAGAACGCAGGTTGCGCCCTCGCAGCGCGGGTCATTCAGCCCGCAAATACATCCCTCCGGGTCCAGGTGGCAGATGCCGCTGTGACCGTCTTCCCGCGTGCAGCGGTAGCCCCAATGGAGCTTCGTGCACGGTCCGTGCCGGTCAGCCATTCCCGCCTCCCTCACCCGTTTTCACGCCATCGGAGTGGATTGCCTTGAGCACTTCGCGCAGGTCCACCCAGTCGCCGGTCGCGCTGGGGTAGTAATGGCGCCAGATGTTCGATGGCCTGTAGTCGGCGCGAGTCAATCGCTGAATGGCTTGCGCAATTCGCATGCGCTCATCGGCGCGAATTTCGGCTTCGATCACGCCGTTCTCCTGTTGATGTGCGCGATGTGGTTTTGGCAGTGCGCGTTGAAGTGCGGGCATCCTGGCCCTGCCTTGCAGCCGGTAATGACGCACATGCAGCGCACGCCCATGTACTCCGTTTCATCTTTCTTCCCGGCCCACCAGTCAGCCCCGTGCGGGTGATCGGCTTCGTGGCCCGCGTCCATCGCGGCCTGGATGCCTTCGCGCAGTCCTTCCTTTCCGCCCAGCGCATCGCGCAGCGTGGTGTAGGCGCGGTGCACCTTGTCGCTCTGCCGCTCGGTCATCCACAGCAAGCCAAGGGCCAGCAGGCCGGCGGCGCGCAGATCACGCAGAGATTGCGCAGATTCCTCGCCGAAATCACGCACGGCGCCATCAGCCCCTTCCTCTGCGCAGATCGCGGAGATAGCTTCGCTGGCGTAGTGCCCAGCGTTGCCGGTGTCGCCGTCGATCTGGCGCATCTCGGCCAGCAGGGCCTGGCGCTGGCGCTCCAGTTCGGCCTCCTGCTCCTGGCGCACCTTCTCAGCGGCCCGGGCTTCTTCTTCCTTGCGGATGCGCTCTTCGCGTTGCTGCACTTCTGCGCGCTGGCGGTCGAGTTCGTCCTGTTGCTCCTTCAACTTGCGCGCGGTTTCCGCCTGTTCTGCGGCAATGCGGGCCTGCTCAACGCGCTCAGCCTCCAGGCGGGCCGCCTCGGCTTCCCTGCTCACGGCCTTGGTGTGCAGGGCCTGCAGCGCGCTGACGGTGCGCGCACGGGTTTCAGTGGCTTCGGTGACGAATTCCTCGAAGCCGGCCAGGTCCAGGGCTTCGAGGTAGGCGATGCCAGCCGCGATGCGCTCGGCCGGGAGGTCGGTGGCCAGGCCGACATATCCGGCAATCTTGGCGATGCCGTCCGTGTGGACCTTGCGCCGTGCCGCCTCGGCTTGCTCCTTGGCGATGCGCTCGTCTTCGCGGCGCTTCTCGTCGGCCTTGATCTGCGCGTCGATGGGCGTTTCGAGGGCCTGAATCTCGGCGGTCAGGCGCGCGGCCTCGCTATCGATGGTCTTGCCGAACAGCAGGGCCGGCGCCTTCAGTTCCGCGCGCTTCTTCTCCAGGTCGGTGCGCAGCGTCTTCAGCTCCAGGCGCGCGGCGCGTGCCAGCTTGTCGCCTGCCGTGGTGGTGAGGTCGTAGGTGGCGCCCTTGTACTTGCCCCGCAGGATGGCGAGGGCGTGCTCCGTGCGACTGTACGCCACGATGGCCTTGCCGTCGCGGACTTCGGCCTTGTCGATCAGTTCGGTGGTGTCGGTCATGGTGTCTCGATTCATTCGGTGACGAGGGCGTGGGCTTGCTTGTGGTGTGGCTGGCAGAGCCAGACCACATCCAGTGGGCGGTCGTAGTCAGGGTGATGGGCGACCGCATCGCCGCCACAGACCCAGCACGGTTGCTTATTGAGCCTCCCGGAGCGCAGGGCGTGTTGCACCAAGCCTTGCGCGCGCCTACGATTCGGATATTCCTGCCGCCATGCTTGCGACTGCTTGAAGTTGTTCGCCACGCGATGCGGCTGGCTCGCCCGCATCCGGTCATACGCACGGATGCGGTCGATGTTCTCCAGGCGATGCGCGGTGACGCGGGCCTTCACGCATTCTTTGCAGCAAGCCCGATTGCTAGCGTAGAACGCTGCTTCTGGCTTGTCGGTTTTGCAGGCGCGGCAGTGCATGTGCGCTCCTTTTAAAAAGGCACGTCGTCGTCCATGTCGTCGAAGCCGCTGGCGGGCTTCGGCGGCGGTGCGGGCGGGCGCGGCGCGGGCGCAGGGGCCGGCGCCTGGGCAGCCGGGCGGCCACGGGTGAACTCCAGGGCGCCGACGCGACCGACCAGCTTCACGCCCTGGGTGCCGTCGCGCTTGTCGTAGGTTTCGACGTGCACGTCCTCCAGATGCATGTAAAACTCGCTGCCCTTGGTCAGGTACTCGGCGAGCTTCGCGGCGCGTTCGCCCCACAGGGCGCCGTCGACCCATTGCGTGGGCCGCTTGCCGTCAGCGCCCTTGCGCCCGTACTGGCAGGCCAACGCCAGGGATGCCACCTGCTCGCCTTGGGCGGTGGAGCGAAGCTCGGCATCGCGGCCGAGTGTGAAGAGTCCGATGAGAGATGCCATGGGGTGCCTCAGAAGATGGTTTCAGGGAGAGCGGCGGCCGTGATGGCTACCTTGGTGGGTGCGGCTGCTGTGGCTGGTGCGGGTTGCGTCTGCCCGAGCACTCGGCGCAGCGCGGCCTCGTTTTCAGCCACCAGCCGCGCGAAGGCGATCAGGTCTGCCTCCAGCGCCTCGATGGCGTTCTCGTCGCGCGTGATGCGCTTGACGGTCATGTGCTGCAGGTCTGGCGCCCACAGCACCAGGTCAACCCACTGCCGGCCCAGCAACCACAGGTAGCCCAGGCACTGGTCCATGTACTCGGACACATCGCCGGCCGCCAGGACCGTGAAGAGGGTGTCGCTGGAAACCAGGGTCTTCACCTCCAGCACGCCGTCGTCGTCAACGAGCCGGTCCGGGCTCAATCCGAACATGCGATCCTCGGTGGTGAAGAAGCCGACTTCCTCGGTGAGGTAGCCCGTTCGCACCTCGTACAGCCTCACGGCATGCGCCTCCTGCTCAACCCCGATCCGCATGGCGGCGTTCTGGAACTTGGCCGGCGCCATGCCGCCGCAACGCTCGCGCGCAACGTCGTAGGCGTAGGCCAGGCAGGCATTGGACGGCTGGCCGTTCTTGAGCTTGGCGCGGCAGTCTTTGAAACGTGAGCCGGTCACGACCCCGCGGCGCGCGGCCAGCCATTCAGGGCTGCCCTGCTCGTGCTGGTGGTGGATCACTTGGCGACCCCCTTCGCGTCGGCGGCCTTGGCGGCGGCCTTGAGGTTGTCGCTCTCTGGCACTAGCAGATTGCGCTCCTGCTCGGTGCGGGCCTTGATCCAGGCAGAAAACGGCTTCCAGCCCTTCATGGCCTCGGCCCGCGCTTGCGCCAGCAGTTCAGGCGGGATCGGTGGCGTCACCGGAACGCCGGCACCATCGTTGTCCTCGCCCTTCTCGGCCACGCCGCAGATGGCTTCCAGCGTCTGGCGCTCCAGGTAGCTCTTGGTGGACTTCACGGCCTGGATGCGGTTCTTGCCGCCGCTGTCGTCCGGGGCGCCGCCCAGCGTGCACGACTCGGAATGCCCCAGCCGGTGCTTGAGGATGCAGGTCACGCTGAGCCAGTCGGGCGTCTGCTCCGTGTTCCAACGGTACGAGAACCCATGGCGGGCCAGGGCCGGCTTGACGGCATCCACCACATCCGACAGCTCGGCGTGCTTGTACTGCGTGCGCCCGCCCTTGCTGTTGGCGAAGTCCACCTGCTTGCGCTTGATGATTTCGATAGCCTCGGCGCCGAATGCAGCCATGGCATCGTTGTAGGCTTTCTCTGCCTCGCGCTTCTCCCAGCGCTCCTGCAGGTCCATCATCTTCTCGACCTGTTCCAGGGTGGCACCTTGGCCGAGAGCCCGGAGCATCATGGATGCAGGCGAGTTGTCGGCAACAACGGCGGGGAGGTTGGTGGTGGGCTGGCGTTCCTCGACTGGCGTCAGATCGAGGATGGGCGACTCTTGGACGAGTGCATTCATTGGGAGCCTTTCAGCGGAAAAGGTTGGACAGGTGGATGTGGTGGAACGCCAGCGCCAGCGCCACCACGACGACGGCGAGGCAGCAGGTGCCGACGATGGTGGCGCGCACGCGGCGGCGGGCCAGGATGGAGAGGCGGGAGTACGGGCCATCCACGTCGAACGTGGGCCGGAACATGCGCGCGGCGGACTCGCAGCGCTCCAGGTGGCGGTGCCCTTGCGCCTGCACCGGATGGCCGGGGCACAGCCGGTCGCCGCAGGCTGGATCGCCCATGCACTGGCCGGGGTGCTGCTGGCAGAGGGTCTTGTTCATGCGAACCTCGCATAGAAGGTGATCGACGCGGCCAGCCAGACGGCCAGCCAGCAAAGCAGGCTCACGGCCGCAGCGCGGCGGGCCTCGAAGTGGTGGGGGCAGGGGGCCATCACGCACCATCCACCAGGGCAGGGGTGGCAGGCATCCCATCGCATCCGGGGCAGAGCTTGTCCTTTCGGCAGTCGCCGGCCAACCCCAGGTTGATGCAGGGCCGTCTTCCTTCCGGCGCTCCAGCGGAGCGCGAGCGCCAAGCGAACGACAGAGGCTCGGCCATGATCCACAGGTGCCGGACGTTGGCCACGTTCACCACCTCGGCCTGTTGGGGGTAGACCTCGACCGCATCGAAGTCGGCATAGCCGGCCTCGGCCTTCAGGCGCTGCAGGTCGTCCCAGGTGATGCCGTCTTCCCATCGGGTGCCGGCGGCATTGAGCCGAGCGCGGTTGATGGACAGGCGCACCAGCACGCCGTGATGGCCCTCGTTGTAGACCTGCACGAGGAAGTCGCGCGAACGAAGGACGCGCAGAGGGCGCGCGGGGTTCGCTCGCTGGCTCGGCGTCCACTCGTCGAATGGAATCTCTCTCAGCGTGTCCCCGAACTTCAGGGATTCCTCGCGCATGGCGCGCTCCATCTGGCGCCGCGCGGAGCCGGTCAGACCGAACATCACTTCGCCCCCAGCGGGTGTTGGATCTGCTCGACCAGCGCCCGCCGGTCGGCCCGCTCGAACTTCGTGCGTGACAGGTACAGGTCCGCCTGCTGGCGGCGCCACTCGTCGTAGTCCGGGCCGCTGTCGTCGCTCATGACGCGCTCGACACCGGAGCCGCCGCAGCTGGTGCAGCGGGATTCCGAGGTGCGGCCCTCGCCGGAGCCGTTGCAGTGCAGGCACGTCAGGCGCTCGGGTTCGTCGTCGGGCTCGGGCTCATCGTTGTCCGCCGCCAGCAAGGCACCGCGCGCCTTCATGTCCAGCGTCGGGTGCATGCCCTGGCACAGGGCCGCCAGTTCGTTGAAGGTGTAGGCGCGGGAGGTCACAGCCAGCCCCGGGCGCGGTACTGCTGGCGCTTGTACTGGCGGATGCCGCCAGCAGCCTTCACGGCGGTGCGCTGATCGCGATTAGAGCGGAGGGGCCGATCTCGCGCCACGATCTGGCCGACCACGATGCCGCGAGCGCGGCGCGAGGCGGCGCGGCGCGAGGCGGCGCGGCGCTCGCGGTACTTGTCGAACGATTCCCCGGGCAATCGCTCGGGGGTGTGCAGGTTGGTCATCTTCGTCTCCGGGTCCGGGATGGACTGGACGAACTTTAGCAGCCTTAACGAATATGACGAAGCAAACTTAAATGGCCCTTAAGTCTGCTAAGGTATTTCCTCTCTCGGCGTGAAAAAGCCCGCGCTCGGCGCGCCTGGCTTCAGGGCGGCGTGGGCTACTGAAGCACGATTAAACCAGAGGGATATTTAAGGGTGCTTGCTGGAAAAAATTAAGTGTGCTAACTTCCAGTGATGCGCAAACAAGAAGCCATCGACCACTTCAGCGGGGAATCGAGCGCCCTGGCTGATGCCCTTGGGATCAGCCCTGCTGCGGTTTCGCAGTGGGGAGAGTTCCCCCCTGACAAACGGCAGTTGCAGATCGAGCGGCTGACCGGCGGCGCACTCAAGGCCGAGCCGGGCTGCCTGGAGCGGCTGACAGGCCTGGGCGAGAACGTCGGGGCCTGAGGCATGACTGCCTCTCGCATGAGCGCCTTCTACTGGAACACGGGCGAGCCCAGCATCTTCCTGGCCGACGGTGACGCTGCCACGCGCAGCCGCCGCGCCAGCGAGTCGGTGGACCGCAAGACCAAGGAAACCGGCGTCAACCCTGGGACGATCACGGGCCTGTCGCGCAAGACACACGCACGCGACACCGACACGGCGTGGAGCCGTAGCAATAGCGGGGTGGGGTGATGCGATACGAAGATTTTGTCTCGCGCAAGTTGTCTCACATCAGCCCTAGCGGCATCGTGCGCCCCGCTGCATTGCCCGCGTCACTGTTCGACCACCAGCGAGCATTGACCGGATGGGCGTTGAAGCGTGGCCGCTCCGCCATCTTTGCTGATACCGGGCTCGGCAAGTCACGCATGGAAGTGGCATGGGCCGATGCTGTGCGCCAAGAAACCGGCGCTCCGGTGCTGATCCTTGCGCCGCTTGCTGTGGCTGCGCAGACGGCAATCGAGGCCGCGCAGATTGGCATTGAGGTCACAGTCTGCCGCGATGGCGCTGATGTGAACGATCGTGGCATCAACATCACGAACTATGACCGGCTGCACCGCTTCAACCCCGCCATGTTCGGCGGGGTGGTATTGGATGAATCTTCGATCATCAAGCACCACGACGCCAAGACGTTTTCCACGTTGACCACTGCATTCCGGGACACTCCCTACAAGCTGCCAGCTACTGCAACACCTGCGCCGAACGACTGGACGGAGTTGGGCACTCATGCCGAGTTCCTGGGCGTCTGCACCCGTCAGGAAATGCTGGCGGAGTTCTTCACGCATGACGGTGGAGACACCAGCGTATGGCGTTTGAAGGGCCACGCACGGCAAGAGTTTTGGCGATTCGTGGTCAGTTGGGGCGCACTGATCCGCCGCCCTTCCGACCTTGGTTATGACGATGGGGCTTACGCGCTGCCGCCGCTGCATCTGCATGAGCACCAGGTAGAAGTTGACATGCCTACGGGCGGGCTGCTGTTTGCCATGGAAGCGCAGACCCTGAGCGAACGCCGGGACGCCCGCCGTATGTCCATGGAGGACCGGGTAAGGGAATGCGCAAAGCGCGTCAATGCCGAGAGCAATGAGCCGTGGGTGGTCTGGTGCGACCTGAACGACGAAAGCACGGCACTTACGCAAGCCATTGATGGGGCCATCGAGATTCGTGGCTCTGACGACGTAGACACCAAAGAAGCCCGTCTGCAAGCCTTTGCCAGCGGTAAGGCTCGCGTGCTGGTCAGCAAGCCCAGCATTTGCGGATGGGGCCTGAACTGGCAGCACAGCGCCCGCATGGCCTTTGTGGGCGTCACCGACAGCTACGAAGCCTATTACCAGGCCGTGCGCCGATGCTGGCGCTTTGGTCAGAAGCGTGATGTGCATGTCCACATCTTTTCCAGCAAGGCAGAGGGCGCAGTTGTCGCCAACCTCAAGCGCAAGGAACGCGAAGCCGCACAGATGGCTGAAAGCCTGAGCGCAGAAACCCGCGATGCCGTGATGGCAGAAGTTACGGGCACCAAACGTCAAACCAACGCGCACAACGCCGCCCGCGTTGTTGCCATCCCTTCATTCCTGAAAGCTGCGTAATGAACTGCATCGATCAAGTCGTGACCGACCGCTATACGGCAATCCATGGCGATTGCGTTGAGGCCATCAAGGGCCTGCCTGATGCGTGCATCGGGTACTCAATATTTTCCCCTCCGTTTGCCAGCCTTTACACGTACAGCAACAGCCCCCGAGACATGGGCAACGTGCGCAACGACGAGGAATTCTTCGCCCACTTTGACTATCTGGTGGCCGAACTGCGCCGCGTGATGATGCCGGGCCGGGATATCTCGTTTCACTGCATGGACATGCCTGCCAGCAAGGAACGAGACGGCTACATCGGGCTCAAGGATTTTCCCGGCGAACTGCTGCGGGCATTCCAGCGCCACGGCTTCATCTTTCACAGCAAGGTGACGATCTGGAAAGACCCCGTTACCGCGATGCAGCGCACGAAAGCACTGGGGCTGCTGCACAAGTCAGTGCGCGAGAACGCCGCCATGTGCCGTCAGGGCATCCCTGACTACCTGATTACCGTCAGAACGCCCGGCGAACAGGCCCAGCGCGTCACCCATACCGACTACCCGGTCGAGCAGTGGCAGAAGGTCGCTAGTCCGGTATGGATGGATATCAACCCGTCCGACACCCTGCAATACCGCAGCGCCCGCGAGCATGACGACGAGCGCCATATCTGCCCGCTTCAGCTTGAAGTGATCCGGCGCGGTATCCAGCTCTGGACCAACCCCGGCGATATCGTTTTGTCCCCGTTCATGGGCATCGGCTCCGAAGGATTCGTTGCGCTTGAACTGTCCCGCAAGTTCGTGGGCGTGGAACTGAAAAAGAGCTACTACGAGCAAGCTACGCGGAACCTTGACATGGCTAGCCGTGAGCAGGCTCAGGACCTGTTTGCCGAGGCAGCATGACCGACACCGAACGCGAGCGCCATATCAGCGACTGCGGCCGGCTGATGGGCGCCGCCATGGACCGCTATGCACAGAGCAGCGACCTGGCCGACCTGGGGGACGCTCACCGCTGGCGCAGGTTGATGGAAGAGGCGATCAACGGGCGCAGCGCTGAATGGGTGCGGCGCGTCGAGATTGAGCGGGGGCTTGTGTGATGCGCGACTACGGCACGGTATCGCCCAAGTTCTGGACCGGCGAAACGGGGAAAGCCTTGCGCCAAGACCCCTGCGCTCAACTGCTGGCGCTCTACCTGATGACCAGCCCGCATAGCAACATGCTGGGGGTCTACTACTGCCCCGTCATGTACATGGCGCATGAAACCGGGCTAGGCATGGAAGGGGCTTCTAAGGCCCTTGCAAGGCTCATCGATGCGGGTTTTTGCATGTTTGATGAGGCTTCAGAGACTGTTTTTGTCAGGCGCATGGCCGCTCACCAGATTGGCGAGGCCTTGAGCGAGAACGACAAGCGGGTTTTGGGCATTCAGAAAGAGGTCGCCAAGATGGGCGATTCCCCTCTGAAAACAGCCTTTGTCGAGGTCTATGCGCAGGCCTTCCACCTGACCCCCCAAAAGGGCAAGAAAGCCAAGCCCCTTGCAAGCCCCTTGCAAGCCCCTACGAAGCCAGGAACAGGAACAGGAACAGGAACAGGAACAGGAACAGAAGATAGCCCGGAGCCTTTCGGCCCCGAGCCTGATCATTCAGGCTTCGCCATTCCGCTGAACGACGGGTCAGAGTGGGCAATCCCACTGACGACCGTGCAGGACTGGAAGCAAGCCTACCCCGCTGTTGACGTTGAGCAGGAACTGCGGGAGATGCGGGCATGGGCTAACGCCAACACTGCCAAGCGAAAGACATCCCGAGGCGTTGCCGCTTTTGCTGTCCGCTGGCTGTCAAAGGCGCAGGACACGCCCAGCCGCACCAAGGCCAGCGCCAACGCCAGCGACTGGACGAGGGTTGCCCTGTGAAGCGGCCCTGGTACGCCAGAGGGGCTAAGTCGCTGCTGCTGGCCCGCCAATCCGGGCTGACACAAGACGCCCCGGTCGAGGTGTCGCTGTGCAGCCTGCCGGGACAGATCGAGGTGACTCCCGACATGCCCACCGACGCGCTGGACTGGCGGATGCTGGTTGACCTGACGGTGTGGGTGTGGGCCGATGCCACGGTGCCGCTCAAGCGGTTGCTGGCGACCTTGGACCGCATTGCCAGGTGCCGCCCCGCGATGCTGATCCTGCGCTTTGAAAGCGCTGGGGTGCATGACGTTGAGGTAGGCACCGGCCTGCACCTGCCTGCCGTCCTTGACGTACCGGCACAGCACGCTTTCGAGTGGGTGCCGATCAACCTGACCGGCTCTGCCATCGGGACAAAGCTGCGCAAGGCGCTCATCTACCAAAACCCCCGCTGGGCCGTTCTATGAAAACCCTGAATCCGTCCGAAGTCGATTTCGACGCGTACTTTCAAGACCAGCAACTGGACGCGGCTAAGGTCAAGCCTGCATCTTCGTTCGTTGATGCCGTCATTGATCGGTTCCACGGCGAAGGCCAGGCCGCGAACTGGACGCCCACCGGCTTCGACAAGATGCGCGACAAGTTCGATCTGCGCCCCGGTGAGGTCACGGTGTGGGCGGGCATCAACAAACACGGCAAGACCACGTTTCTCAGCCATGTGATGCTGAACCTGATGCAGCAGGGCGCGAAGGTCTGCGTAGCGTCGATGGAGATGCGCCCCAGCGACAGCATGGCGAAGATGACCATGCAGGCCGCAGGCACGGGAAGCCCTTCGATTTCGTTTATCCGCGCTTTCCACACGTGGACGGATGGGCGGCTGTGGATTTATGACCACCTCGGACGGCTGGAATCCAAGCGGGCGCTTGCCGTGGCTACGTTCGTGCGCAAGGAACTGGGCCTAGATCATCTGGTTATCGACTCGCTCATGAAGTGCGGGATTGGCGTTGACGACCTGACCGGGCAAAAGGACTTCATCGACGGCCTGTGCAGCATCGCCAGAGATACCGGCCTGCACATTCACCTTGTCTGCCACATGCGCAAGGGCGAGAACGACAAAGCCGCGCCTGGCAAGTTCGACGTGAAGGGCGCAGGCGAGATCACCGACATGGTGGACAACATCGTGATCGTGTACCGCAACCTGCGCAAGAAGGACGACAGCGCGGAGCCGGATTGCTACGTTCAGATCGCAGGCCAGCGGCATCACCCCTGGGACGGCAGCTTCGCTTTTTGGTTCTCGCGTGACTGCCAGCAGTACATGGAGCACGAGCACGCCCAGCCGACCTATCTGGACCTTCAAGGGTTGCGGGCTGTCGCGTAAGGGGCTGAAGTGTCATTCACCAAACTTGTCGAGCAGGCCGCAAACATCGCGGCATTGAACGCAACCCCAGCCGAGTGTCTGCACGAAAGCACAGAGGTACGGGAGCGGCAGATTCGCGGCGGTTCTACCCAACAGATTCGCCAATGCATGAATTGCGGGGAATCCGTAGGCACCCCAGTAAAGCAGCTTGGCAGGGCGAAGCCGTTTGATGAGGAATTGCGGGCGGACTACCGGGACATGCAGCAAGCCCTGCGCGATCAGGCCAGGAAGAGGGAAAGCAATGCATGGTGGGCGCGGTATCACGCATACATCGATAGCGACGACTGGCGGCAGATGCGGGAAAAGGTTCTGCGCCGCGATGGGTACGTCTGCCGGGGATGCCTTGAAGCAAAGGCAACGGAAGTCCACCACGTTTCATATGCCAACTTCGGAGCGGAGTTCGCCTTTGAGTTGCTGGCGCTGTGCAGGCCTTGCCACAAGCGATACCACGCTGACGGGGATTCTGAAACGTGACCGGCGGCGACTGGCAGGACGAGGAAATCGAGCGGTTCTCCAAGCGTGTGGCAAGCCTGCAAAACCAAGGACTAGACGAAATGGAAGCGGAACGACTGGCTGAGACGATGCTTTACCGGGACCGCCCCGACAGCGGAGACGACCGACGCATCTGCCTGGAGTGCAAGGGGCTGCGTGGCCGCGTGTGCGACTTCGCCCAGTCGCTGGGCCTGCGGGCTGGGCATGAGCCGCTGCGGTTCACCTTGCAACGCTGCGACGGGTTTTCGCTGAAGGGCGCGAAATGATCCGTGTAGAGCTTCCATTCCCCGACGCTGCGCTATTCCCCAACCGCGCCAACGGTCGGCATTGGACAACGGTTCGCCATGCAAAGGACGCTGCTAGGGAATCCGCCTATGTGCTCACGCGCAAGGAAACCGGCCCGCGTGACAAGCCGCTCACGCTTGGCGACGTTCCCCTAGTCATCACATTCCACTCCCCTGACCGCCGCAAGCGTGACCGTGACAACTGCTTAGCAGCCGCCAAGCACCAGTTGGACGGCGTTGCCCTGGCACTTGGGATTGACGACAGCAGATTCGAGCCTCTGACCGTGCGCCGTGGTGAGCCGGTCAAGGGTGGGTTGATGGTGGTGGAGATTGGGCAATGAAAGACGAAGTAATCGAGGCTCTGCGCAGTGCGCAGGAATTGTGTTCATACCTGTGGAACAACACAGATGCGAATAACCCGGAAGCGGGCAATTTGGAGTTGATCGCGCACAGTGACAGACACGCGAACCAACTTGCCGCCTTGCTCAACGATGCACGGACGCGAGTAGATGCCGCGCTTCATGGGTTGGAAATTCAAAGCGCCGATGTTGGAAAGACTGCCGACTACCCACGTGGCTACTTTTCTAAACGGAAATGGGGGGTTTGACTATGAGCAAAAAAGGCGAAGCACGCATTGCAATCGAGCGAGTTCTAGCAAAAGCAGAGATGCCGCTATCCCGCGCAGAAATCTGCGAGCGCAGCGGGCGCACGGCTGATGAAGTGCGCTGCGCTCTGTCGGCCATGGTGACGAATGGCGACTGCTACACAGACGGCAGGAGACACCCTGCACGCTACACCGCAGAGCCGCAAACCGCGCCAGTTCCAAAGCTGCCCACGCCGCGAGCGTTCAACTACCAGACCGCGCCGCTGTACGTGCCGCACGAACTGCGCCCCTTTGAGGGCCGGCCTGGGGCGATGGACGCGCACCGCCTGCCGTCGCTGATTAACGGGGTGAGGGTGGCGAGATGATCCGCTGCACCCGCTGCGGCCGAGCCCTCAAGGCCCCCACAGACACCGGCCTCGGGCCGCGCTGCCAGCTTGCCGTGCTCGGCCCGCGCCAACGTGCAAAGAAAGCGCCGAAAACTATGCAGGTCAAGCCCGATATGCATACGCCGGACCTGTTCGACGGCTACGGCTGGCCTTGGATGGTAGCAGCATGAGGGGAACCCATTGAATGAGCTGGCTTTATGTTCCGGGGTTGCCATGCTGTCCGAAGGAGTCCGGGCCGCATTCAAGTTTCTTGGAATCCGTCACCGAACAGTCTGTCACGTGGAGCGGGAAGCCGCTGCCGCCGCTCAGTTGGTCACGCTTATGGAAGCGGGAGCCCTTGATCCGGCGCCTGTCTGGAGTGACTTGCGAACCTTCGACGGCGCAGCGTGGCGCGGATGCGTGGATATCGTCACTGCGGGCTTCCCGTGCCAGGACATCAGCATCGCAGGAAAGCGGGCAGGACTTGACGGCAAGCGCTCCGGCCTCTTTTTCGACATCCTCGACATTGCCG
>OFRM01000026.1_pt1 | contig 55305 bp, 92 predicted proteins | sample 1543101 | NCBI WGS metagenome assembly OFRM01 (sample SAMN07774223, study PRJEB24372) | wastewater metagenome | isolation source: Exp Tend VB 0WW | collected 2016-02
CGAGGGCATACCACTTGTCAATGTGAAACATTGACCGTGCCCACTTGTCAAGGAAGGAAGGTTGGAACAACCTTCCGTGAAGGTCAATGCCTTTCCGCCAAAGCCACAAGGAACATAATAGACAATTCAAAATTCGCCAAGGAAGAAACCACTGGTGTCATGCAACATGAAATTGAAGATAATGACATTTTCATTGACGGTGTGGCTAAGCCACCCCTTGATCTTATCCAGATGGGATTTAAGCATATGGAATTCGTGAATTTTATTAAAAGCTTAACCAAGGAAGGTCATGAACCTTCCGCCAAGAAAGGAAATTATTGACATGCCTGACATAAACATTGGTGAATCGATCATGCTAGCTGACGGAACTCGAATTGAGGATTTGAAGAAAACAATTGAAGATTTTGGATTTTATGTGAATGATATTGTTTATCATCGCCTCGCTCAGACCAATTCATTGATTTTTTATCGAATTGTTGAAGACATTCGACCTCGCCAAGATGCGATCTGGGGTGAGATTCAAAAGGAAGGTCGACGGCCGAGAGGGCTTAGAATTTCTTCCTCCCCCGCAATTAGAACATACAAATATCAAACATGGGTTGATAACAAAGGCAAGATTATCAAATCCAATATTCTTTATGGTGCCGCGAAATTGGTTCCATGCTTTTCAATGTTTACAACTGATTCCAATAGGCGATTGAATTCGAAGGTTATCAAATATTCGAATCTTCAATTTGAACTTAAGAAACTTGATCTTGTTGAATTGTCCGCGATGCATAATCGAATTGGATGTTTTATTAGAGAAGAATTGGATAGAATTGTGACATAACATGTCACATGGAATTATTTTGGCCCCGCGCGCGGGTTGATGCATCATTGCGATTTGAATTTTGGCACCCCGGAAGGTCGCCTGAATTCTTCAAATAATCGTTCATTGGAATCTGAATAAATAATTCAAAGAATATTCTGGGGGTCAATGGAAAGGCACGAATCATGACAAGATATTTCCCAGGAACGTTGTTCTCAACTTGGAGTGTCAACCAGAAAATAACGTTATTGATTGGTTCATTGGATGAGAATTCTCATATCAGATATATTGTCTTATGTGATGGTGCCATTCTAGAATTAAGCCATTCACAATTGATATCTCTCCCAACACTTGAAGAATATGAAAAATTTGTGAAAATAGGAATATACTTTCCACCAAAACAGATTTTATTTAACCTGTGACTTTCTTATAATCAACTTGAATGACATGTCAGAAAATTTTGCCCCTTCAGGAAGAAGACACATTCAACGAATGTTTCCACCCGGGACATTATTTGTGACATGGGACAGAGAAAACAAAAAAGAATATATCAATTTATTGATTGGTTATTATCACGTCATAGAAAATCAAATGAGTTATTGGAAAGTAATCATGTTGAATGATCATTCAATCAAAACCTATTCTTATACTGAGTTGCTTGAGATGACGACAGTTGAACGTTGGGAAAAGTTGCCGCCGGCTAAAGATATATCATTCAAACCTCGGTGAATTTATGGTTTATCATGATTTTGAGAACATGAAAAAGAAATTTTCCCCCGGAACTTTTATAATTCGTGAAGGATATACTCAACTCATAATTGGATGGCATAGAGGTAGAAAATCTCTTTCAATAAACGAAATCGATCATTGGCATTATTTTGTTTTTGAAAATTCATCAACGGCGGAAGGTTCGGAACCTTCCTTAAAAACATTTGAAGCTGCCAATCTAATGTTTGTGAAAAATCTCAATGAGTTTTGATCTAATTGCTCCAGGTGATTTTGTTCTGAAAATTCATCAAGCATTTTCCCGGTCGGAGGTCACAGAATATACGTTTATCATTGGGATAACTGAAATTGTTGATAACAAATCTTTTTATGGAATTCATATAACTGATGATTCAACATGGTATCTGGTGACATCTTTGGAAGATAATGGAACACTTCGGGTTGATCACTTTCCTGAGTCATGGTTAAGATATTGCAAACAATTTGATCTAAATTCAAAATCGCTTTCCTCACCCAGGTGATATCAGTGTTTCTGAAATCGAATTCGATTGATTGTTGGAATGACTAAATATGATCAACATCCTTTGAGTGTTGTTATGTTAATTGATGGGATGGTTGTGGTTAATGATTTCTATAGAACAGAATTAGAGAGAATGACGGTTCTTGATGATTAAGTGGTCAACTTCCCTTTTTTCGGTTGAGGAATGTTATGAACAGTTTCCTCCCGGCACTTTATTTTTAGATAATTATTTACATCGAAATTTTGGTGATGTTCATTTGTTGATCGGGTGGTATGAACATTTGGATGAACGAACTAAGTTTATACGAGCGAGGATTATATCAATTTGTAATGGAGTGGTATTTGATAATGATCTTTTTCATCATTCTATGATAACACTTGAAGATTATACAAATAATTTTCCGATAATCACAAGATAAGAAATGATTTTTATTTCATCACACAAATCATCGACAGTTGGTGAATTGTTGTCAACATTTCCACCTGGCACCTTGTTTGTTATTCGTGGTGAATATGGAAATCAACTTCATTTGTTAATATCGTGGGTTATCAAAGACGAAAATCCCAACAATTGGTTTGTTACGTCTGTCAGCGATGATATGATTTATACATTCAATTGGACCAAACATAATATGATATTGTTTGATGAAACGTGGTGGGATGCTGTAGAACTCGGAAGACGAATCTTATGAAAACATCACATCATGTTCAACCTCAATATGCATGCAAATTAATTCCACCAGGATCATTATTTTTCATTAAAGATGGAGTGGATGAAGGAATTCATTTGATGATTGGTTGGTATGTATCACCTGTAACAGCCAATCATAAATTTATTGCATTATGCAATGGTCATCTTCGTGAATATTTTCACAGTTTGCACGAAATATATCTTGTTGAAGAATGGGAAAGATTCATAAAAGTTGGTGTGGCTGCCGAACATAATGGAATATACAGTTAGACGAATCTTATGAAAACATCACATTGTGTCGAAAGTTGTCTGTTACCTGAAACATATCCTCCTGGGTCATTGTTTTTGATTCGATATTCTTACTCTAGCTCTAGAGATGCTTACATTTCTAAAAATGTTCATTTTATGATCGGGTGGTATCGACGAGATCCCGCGGCTTTGTTGAGATATATTTCAATATGCAATGGAATCCTTTATGAGGATACAACGATGTATGATGCAATAACTCTTGTTGATGACTGGATTCTTGCACAAGAAAAGAATGGAAAGGGTTGAATATTGAGTGATATTGTAGATTCTTTGTCGTTAGCTTATTTTTCCTCCTCACCCGATGTAACAGTTGTAGATATTCAAAATATTTATCCTCCAGGAACAATTCTTGTAAGTTATGACAGGATTAATAAGGGAATACAAATTCACATGTTGATCGGATGGTATGCAGAAAATAATTTTTCACCCACAAAATCATGGCGAATAAAAACCTTGTCCAATGGAATGATTTGTGATTATAGTTTTCTTAATTTGAGAATGGAGTTGTGTACTCTAGAAAACATAAATCCAGCGTGGATAAAACGTTTAGAATCCACGGAATGAAACAAAAATTGGTGATATTGTTTGATGATTGAGAATTATCATATACGCGGATCGTTGAATAATGGAAGAAATGAAAAAACGTCACCTGACATGGAATAGAAATTTTCCAAACGGATCTTTATTTCTTGCGCCAAATGGTACGTTGCATTTGTTGATTGGTCGATATCAAATTGAAAAACATTATGTGAATCAAATCATAACGCTTTCAAATGGTGTGTTTTGTTCTTATCAAGAATGGCTATTGGAGAATTCGAAAAACATCAATGAAAAGTAAAGAGATGCAAAAGAAATTTCCACCCGGGTCTTTGATGTTGGACACGAGAGTCGATCCGCCGGCTCTTAGTTTGGTTATTTGTTGGAATCACATTCAACAAGGTCCCTCCTCTTCTATCAAAAGTGCATGGGAAATATTTGTTATCACAGATGGTGTCATTTGTTCATTTTTTCCAACGTTAGCTTTAGATTGTTTTTTACAGCTTAATGATTCACAATTGATTCCCGCATGAATTACCCTTTACACATACAACATAAATTTCCACCTGGGTGTTTATTTTATTTTTGTGAAGGTGCTGGGTTAAATATTGTTAACTTGGGAATTCATTTGTTGATTGGATGGTATGAAGTGTATAATGATGATTTTGAACGCACGTTCGCAAAATGTCTGACATTAACATCAACCGGCACGTTCAAACATTATTTTGATAGTCAATTAAACTTTGAAGGTTCCATGTTCACAATGATTGAAATTTCACGATGATTGATGTATTAAACATCACAAAACAAAGATATTGCCCAGGTACACTATTTTCTGCTAATTTTCCATTTGAAGAAAAAAAAATTTGTTTGGTGATTGGGTGGTATGAAGTTACTGATTCAAGTAACGTGATTGAACACAAAGTTAGTGTGTTATGTTATGATAATTCAATAACCAATTTTGATTGGAAAGTTTTTGTTGAGAATTCATATCAGACTGATGTAGGCAGAATGATATCTCGAGTTATAACAATGACTCGATTGTGAAAAAGATGAATGATATTGATTACACCAAGAAGCAATTTCCATCCGGAACGTTGTTTACGTGGATGAATTATGTCACAAATACTTCTGAGATTGGTTTGTTAATTGGATGGGTTGGCAAGGGGCACGTCGCGATAATATTGTTCAATGGAACAATTGAAATTCGTAATTATTATCTTTTTCAATGGGCTAATGTTTGTTCATGAGAGTAATAGATGAAAAAGATAAATTTCCACCCGGATCTTTGGTATTCATCAATGATCGTATGGGCGGGAAGATTCATTTGATAATCGGTTGGTATAAAAAGAAAGATGTCGAAGGAATCGATTCAAATGGAAATCTTAGAGTTTATGAGTTTGATAAATTTGTGTCGATTTGTAACGGTTTGATATACACTGAATATAAACAACGAATGATATTTGTTGATGAATTTTAGCACAAAATTTCCACCTGGCACATTATTTGTGATATATTATCCATTTTGGCCGACGACGAGTTGGTGGCTTTGTTTGATGATTGGAATATACGATCGTGTAGTTGAAGGAGAAACAGAACCAACCATGGTAATTTTGAAAGACGGAATGATTCAACATCATAGATGTTCAATTTTCGGTCGAACAGGATCATATAATTGTAGACTTGTGTAAGTTATGAGTGAACCCACGACCCCCGAACAATTTTTGGAAATTTCGAAACGAATTTTTCCACCCGGATCGTTGTTCATTATTGGGAACAATATACATTTACTGATTGGATATTATGACGTTCCTATTAGTAAAGGTTTATTCACCACTAATAGGATAAAAACATTGTCAAATGGGGATTTAGATGATTTCGATGTTTTTATCCTATCTCAGAGTTCGAACGCACGTGTATGTAAAAAATTGCTATGATATCTGATAGAAAGATTTTAGAACAATACGCACCTCCAGGATCTTTAATTTTTGTACGTGATTATTGCACAAAAAAAAGTAGCATGCATTTATTAATCAATTGGTACGTCGTAGAAAATGATTTGAAAATAATGTCATTGTGTAATGGCATACTTTGTCAAAATTCTTACACTGTATTTGGTCGAATGTTGGTTAAACCAAATGATGAAATCATATACACTGACGTATATGTGTTGGTTAAGTCATGAGACGACAACACGAAATTCGCAATGGTTTTCCACCTGGATCATTAATTTTATATGCTGATGATTTGCATTTTGTAATTGGATGGTATATTGACATACAAGGTCGATCGAGATCAATAACGTTATCTAATGAAATTATTGGCAATATGGGATGGTGGCGATTTGATTTATGCAAACCCATTGTTATTCCTTCATGAGCAATGAATATCAAAAAATATTCCCACCTGGTTCATTGGTGTTGCTCCTTGGTGACATATATCTTGTGTTGGATTGGCATCAAGATTTGAAAAGCTACTCAGGAAGGATTAACCATTCTAATATTATGTTCGCCAAAACATTTTGCAATGGATATATCGAAAATTTGGGATGGTGGCGATTCAAAACGTGTGTGCAGATTTCACAAATATATTTCTTCCGGTACTGCTAAACAATGTTTAACTTAGAAATACTTCAGAAAATATATCCTCCCGGATCATTGATCTTATTGGGTCAACAACAAGGTCAAGATAAAATTTATATGTTGATTGGATGGTATGAAAATGAATTCAACATGAACAAAATAATCTTATTGTCAGATGGGATAATTCATGATCGTTATTGCGGAATCTTAGATGATATTGCTGCATGCACGCCGTTATGACGCTGAAATTCTTGGGTTGGATGCGTCCCCCACCGGGAACATTATTTTCGTATGAGTATTATGATGGAATTTCATTTATTTGTTAATTGGATGGTATGTGTCTGAAAAATAATAGATCGTGGAATTTATTGTTGTTATCTACAAATGGTAAACTTCTTTCTTGTGATGCACATAACATAGTGGTAGACAAAATTAAAATTTTGGATCAAGGATCGATATGCATACCATCATAGCAAAGCAAACAAGTTTAGAATCACTCAAAAAACAATTTCCTCCGGGTACGTTGATCGCTATAAATGATTTTATTTATTTGATAATTGGATGGAATGAAAATTCCTTGATTTATGACATAGAGATCATCACTTTAAGACAAGATTGTGAATTATCATCTCGTGATTATTATTATATGCTCATCATGAACAAGATTTCGATTTTGTGTTAAAATGCAAAATACATACTTGACCGATATTGATACACTCAAACGTAATTTTCCTATAGGTTCGTTATTTGTAGATGTGGTAGATCCGGATGATATTAAATTTATTTTATTGATTGGTTGTTATTTGGGAACTGTACCAATTGATCAAGGAGGATTTTCATCTTGGAAAATTGTATTGTTGATCAACAATCAAATTTATATTCGCGAGTGGTGGAACTTATCGTCATCATCAATTCAACGTTTAGAACCACGAGCGTTATAATCATTAACGTATGGGTCTAGATGAACAGCGTCATAAGGTGCAATCCTTGGCGGAACAGGACCATAACAATCTTCTTCATCTTCCAAAGGTGATTGTAAATGTGAAGGTAATTCATCTTCGTCAGGAGTTCCACTTTCTAGGCGACCGATTTGTTCTCGATTAACAATATCAGCACCCATTTCTTCTCTCAACAATAAATTGATCATACATCTAAGGTTGCCTATTTTGATTTTCACAAGAATAAATAGGCAACTTTTTGTTTTATAATTACACTTAACAAAGGATCGGTGAATTCATATGAAAATCAAATTGCTAAAAACGCTTTGGAAAACACTTTGGATTGTCGGTTTGATCGAGATGAGTTTGTATTATTATGTAGCAACCGTTCGCTTGCAACGAAATCTATAAACGAGAATTTCAAACATGATAGTCTCAAATCCAAAAGGTCGAACAATTCTTGTTGGTGATGTTCATGGATGTTATAATGAAGTTGTTGCACTTCTAAAAAAATGTGATCATCAACACAATGATAACGTTATTATGTTGGGTGACTTGATCGACCGCGGACCCGAAAATGCAAAATGTGTTGACCTTGCTCGACATTATGAACAACTTCAAGGATCACCCGCATGCGTTATGGGAAATCATGAATCAAGACACATAGAATATTCATCCATTGCAAAAGAGAATGGATCACTTGATAACATTCCACAAAATCATATTGACACTCGAAAACAATTAACAGAAGATCATTATGATTATTTTCGCAGTTTGCCTTTGTTTATAAGATTGCCAGATTACAATTCAATTTGTGTTCATGCAGGTGTCTTTCCCGGCAGAAAGATCGAAGAACAATCACCCAGACATTTGATGTCGATTCAAATGATCAATCCAGAAATCAGTGAGCAATCACAATGGCCATCGAGGTGTGATGGAAAACCCGGATGGAAATTTTGGTCTCATTTTTGGGATGGACCAGAACATATCATTTTTGGGCATTCTGTCTTTAATCAACCTTTATTGACAAGCAAAGTTTCTGGAATTGATGGTGGCGCTGTATTTGGTCTCTCGCTTCATGCATTGATATTGCCTGAACGAAAAATTGTTAGCATTCACAGTCAAGAAAATTACAAAAAGCGTAAACATTCATTTTTTATTGATGAGAATGTTTACGCCTTTAGTTGAAGGTGGCTTGTATGTGTTTTATTGATTTACATCATATTCGATATCTTGCATCACCCAAAAAGTTAAACACAACATTGCTATGAATGTTAATACCCCCGGCAATCCTTTGAATAACCATGCTTTATAGATAATCACACAAATTGAAACATATGTCATGTAATTTATTACATGATCAATCAATTCAATCTTATTTGTTGTCATGACTTTTGTCGCCACATAATGCGACCACGAGACAAATCATATGGTGAAACCTCAATTGTTACCTGATCTCCTGGGAGGATTCGAATATGATTCATTCGCATCTTTCCAGATAACGTGCATAATACATTATGTCCATGTTCTGTGTTGATGCGAAACAACGTTCCCGGCAGTGCCTCTTCTACTTTTCCAAAAAGTTCAAGTGCAACCATACGATCATCATTGGGGAGTGTTGAATCATCTTGAACAACATTTTTCTTATTCTTTTTTGCCATTTTCCTATTCTTCTTTTTAATGAAACGTGTAACAGATCAGATTAATGGTTGAGATATCATAATCAAAATCCTGCTTGGAACAGAAGATTCATAATTAATATCTGTTTGCTTATACAACACATGTCTTCCATGAGCCCATGGTTGTATTTTACAACATGGTAAAACAGAAGATTGAATCTTTCTCATTTTCATATCACCAGTTACAAATTCAATCTCGCCAGTGTTCGATATTCCACATGCTATAATCAAATTCGCCACGTCAAAGCATGATTTTGCATACTCCAGTTCTGACTCATCTAAAATTGTGAAATAATTAGGTAATTCAATCTCGACATGTCCTTCCATTGAAATATTCTCAGGATTTTCTATTTCAAGATTTAATTCCATAAGTTAATTATACTTTGTCAGGTTTATGCTGTACAACAAGATTATCGTCTTGTAATAATCACAACAAGATTTATCAATTGTGATTTTATTGAATGACACACGATTAAACCAAGAAATACAATGTATGTTTTTATGTTCTTTTAATTTCAATAATTCTGGTGTCACTTTAGGGTACTCGTAGAATGGATTAATGCTGTCATATCGATGAAAAAAATTGATAATATCACGGAACTTGGAATCGCGAGCATCATAAGCGTGATATTGACAACACAAAAATTGAGCAATCAAATTGTGAAAACAAGCCTTGGATTGATTTTGAGTGTTTTGGAACGAAAATCCGATGGCGTTCGACCTTTTGTTGGCGAATCGACAGAACCTTTGAAAACTGGTGTTTATGTCGTTCATGATCATAGAAATAGAATTCGACTTGGTCTTGTGATTTCTTTTGTGACATTGTTCAAAAATGAGGAACAATGTCACGAGATTATCGTCATGGAAGACGGGTATATAACAACTTGGCTGGTATGGGAATCTGACAAAGGTGTCAAATGGAACGTATGTGACAAATAAAAAAGGAAATTACACAACATGTTAAAAAAATTATTGATTGCATTTTCACTTTTGATGGGTTCAACAAATTGTGCTCATTATGTTAAAGAACCAACGACAAAATGCACGGATGATTCATGTTCATCCACGCTTAAATCATCATCGCCATCTAGTTCTTCTACCATTAAGGGAACTGGTTGGTCTGTGAATTTGCCCGTTGAATTTATTGTTAACACAAATCCAACAAATCCCATTAAAACTGCGAATGGAAATCGTGAATTAGTTGCCACATCATCAAAAAAGGATTTAACTAGTCGCGGACCATTATTGGTTATGATGACTGTTGTTGATTTAACAAAAGATCTAGATCCTAACAAATTTGGTGAAGCAGCAGCGATAGCATTGGCAGAACAAGATGATATCAAAGTTCTTTCTGTCAAACTAATTGATATTAATGGTCATCCTGGAACGCTGACATTTGGTGTCGCAGATAACATCGTCATTGTTCAACTCGCTGTTGGATCAAAGAATCATGGTTACATGTTAGCATGTGCAGGAGATATTCGCGAATCAAGACATTTCAATGAAAAATGTAGTGAAGTACTGAAAACATTCCAGTTAGATTAAAAATTATTTGAATCTGCGAAACTTTTGTTCGGCCAAAAAGACACCCGTACGTTGTTTTTCAAAAACACCATCATTTGTGAATATCCCGTGTGAATTTTTGCTTTCATTAATCGCTTCATTTGTACAACTATCAACAGTTATAAAATGACTGGTACTCATCTGTTTAATATCAATATCACCATGATTTGTTGACCATATAACAAGGTGTTTTGAAGGATTATCGAATATTCCTATGATTAATCCTATTTCAAAATCAGCTTTATGATTCATGTGAATTCTTCTCATGATCAATTGACCGGGTTTGAACATATATGAAAACATGTGATATCACAATATCAGTAATAATTTCATCATTCTTTATTTTGATTATTGTTTAACGTTGCAACGATGTTTTTAACAATTTGATGCGCATTATTTTTTGTTGTTTCTGAACGAATTTCTAACACTCTGCTAATGATTAAAGAAATCATTTGCAACGTTAAAATAGAAAAAACAATAACCCGAGTTGGAAAATTAAAATACAAACAACATACAATCAAAATCGTCATGATTGTTGTCCATATTAAACGAGAATGATAAATTGCAACATTTTGTAAATAATTGATCATTGCAATTTCACGAACAATCACCGCAGAACCAAATTGAATTCGATCTGTTTCACTAACAGTAGACCAATCAATATTTGCAATTAATTTTTCGAAATCATTGTTGTTTTCCATTTTTGCTCCAACGTATTAATACGACAATTCATTTAGCAACTGAATATCCACAGCATGAACAAAGCGTTGATACCTAGATGAAGAATCAATATAATTTTCTAGTTCGCTTATAGAACATTTGACTATAACTTTTTGTTCCAGAAATTTCATCGCTTTTTTGATCAATTCTTTCTCACATGACAAATCCCATAACATAGAAGAATCTTCGTTGACGCAAATGGTTATTTCATTTCTATTAAGAACACCTCCATTGACATATCCGATAAGATAAAAATAATATTGTGAATTACTCTTGATTTGATTATCAGCGGAAAGATCAGGCGTAACAACCCAATTTTCAACATTTTGATATGTTGCGATCTCTAGAAAGAATGGATTTTCATCCTTTGGAATAATTCCTCCAAATTCAATCCAATGATCACGATCAAATGTTTTACAAAATACTCTTTGTGTATGTGGTTCAACCCAAGTTACAATTACACTTGTTTCACTACATTCATCTAACGAAACACGACCTGGAAACCACTCTTTGAGTTGATTATCTAAATAAGTGTCAGGTGATAATCTCGGTGATATCCAACGTAAAGCCATTGGCACATATGAAGGATAGACAGAAGTATATAATCTTTCTGCCTCTTCAGAATCTTCAAGTGTTTGCTTTAATTGTTGACCAATAACTCTTATAACATCTGGTGGAATGGTGTTGAATACTTTTCGTGCTCTGTGACAATCACCAACCACAAGATATGCATTAACAATATGAGATGTGAAATATTCAAATAACTCATAAGGATGAATATTGAATTGTTTTAATTTGAGAAATACTTTATCAAACTCTATTTCAGAAAGTGAATAATGACTGTCTTCAATTAATTTGATCACCATCCATGATTTTGCAGTATTAAGAGCTAGTGTCGTAGAGATATTTGACAATATGTTATTCTCCGTTAACGTTTTCTTCCTCAATAACAACAGCATCTAGTGATAAAAATGTCATTGCAACTGATGCAGCATTTTTCAAAGCAGTTCTTGTGACCTTCACTGGATCGATGACACCTGAATCAATCATGTTAACATATTGATCTCTTGCTGCATCATAACCATAATTTTCAATTGACGATGTTAATGAAGAATGTCGCTGAAGTTCTCGAATAACAACATCGCCATTAAGTCCTGCATTTTCCACAATTTTTCGAAGTGGTGCCCAACAAGCTTGAGCAACAATCTTTGCACCCATTTTTTCATCAGCTTCAGATGCAACATAATTCATATTTTCATTTAACAAAAATGCAGCATTTAACAACGCCATCCCACCACCAGAAACAATTCCTTCTTCTGTGGCAGCCCGTGTCGCGTTAAGTGCATCCTCAATTCGATATTTTCGTTCTGTCATTTCAACTTCAGTTGCGCCACCAACACGAATAATTGCAACACCCGATGCCAATTTCGCAATTCTCATTCGAAGTTTAATAACTTCATCTTGGGTCAACGTGATATCTGACATCTGTGTTCGAAGATTGGCAACATGTTGTTCAACTGACACTTTCGTCGCACCTGTTCCAACCATGGTTGTTGTTTTAGCATCGACAACAACACGTTTCAATGTTCCCAAATCACTTAACATAAGTGATTCAAATTTCATGCCTGTTTTAGCAGACACCAATTTTGCACCTGTCAACACTGATATATCTTGAAGCAAATCATCTCGATGTTGCCCATATCCAGGCGCTTTCACAGCAACGATTGGCAATTGTGCATTAACTCTATTAACAACAAGACCCTGAAGAGCTTCACCTTCAACATCTTCAGCGATAATCAACAAAGATTGTCGTGATTTCATCACCTGTTCTAGAACTGGGACTAATTCACGGAGATTATTTAATTTCTTGTCTGTCAGTAATACTCTAACGTCATTATACACAACATTCATGCGATCAGGATTTGTAACAAAATAAGGACTAAGATATCCTCTATCAAATTGCATTCCTTCAACGATGTCTAGACTAGTTGCCATTCCTTTGGCGTCTTCAACTGTAATAATTCCATCACGGCCGACAGTGTTCATTGCTTTAGCGATCAGATCACCAATTCCTGAATCACCATTGGCTGAAATTGTTCCAACTTGTGCAATTTCTTCAGATGTTGTAAGTTGTTTTGCATGAGAAACCAATTCATGATCGATATATTCAACCGCACGTTCAATTCCTTTGCACAATTCCTTTGCAGAAAAACCTGCCTCAAGATATTTCAATCCCTCTTTCACAAGTGACAAAGTCAACACAGATGCAGTTGTTGTACCATCTCCCGCAATGTCATTTGTTTGACTAGCAGCTTCACAAATTAATTCTGCGCCCATTCTACGAATGGGATTCTTTAATTTGATTGATTTTGCAACCGTAACACCATCCTTTGTAACAACAGGCCCTTCTCCTTTTCTTTGGATGAGAACAGTTTTACCTTTGGGTCCTAGAGTACAACTAATTGCTTCAGCTGCAATTTCAAGTCCTACAAACAACTCTTTGCGAGCTTCACTTTTGAAAACAACTTTTGTAACACTTGGAAAATTATTGTTGTCATTAAACATACGTTTATATTATCACAATCATGATAACATGTATCACATTAATTGTTATGCATCTTTTGTGACAGGCAACCAAATTGGTTCGCCACGTTTCCATGCAATTGCAATAAATCCTCGTTTATATTTTGCCAATATATCAGAAAGAATTGCTTTCTTTTGATAATCTTTTACAGTTTCAAGATATCGTGTTAAACGAAATTCAGAATAATCAAATATCTTATGCATAATGCCAGTGAATTTCGTGTATTGTGATTTGTGTAACTGAAATTCGGTACTTCCGATTCCTGATACTTTTGAGTTATTTGAATTTCGAGGAGACATATTGTTAATTATACAAATTTATATGATGAATCATTCTCATCTTCATCATCGTCACATAAAGATGAAGGAGGATCTGTGTCTGGAATTGGTTCGTCGGAATCATCTTTTAGATGCGATTCATGATTCATATTTTTTCGTTGTTTCGCAAGTCGACTCATTAGTTCAACATCATCAATGTCTTCATATTTTGACAAACGTTTAACACGAAGAGCTAACTCTTGTGTTGCTTGTGCAGCCTCATCAGAACTCATAAATTTGCGGCGTTTGACATATTCATTAATGAATGCAATTGGCCAGTCTTTGACTATTTCAAATGCATCTTGCAAATTTGGACCCAACACCATTTTTACAACATCTACATCCATTTTGCTAATGAAAATTAATTCATCAAATCGACCTGGACGTAGAATCGCTTCACTCAAATTATTTCGATCATTTGCTGTTGCAATCACAAGTTTAACATGTCGTTGAAAAAATTCCAATGTCTCCAATAGTTGCGCTTGTGACATTGAACGATCAAAATCGTCAAGGATGATTGCGTCAGGTTGAAAAATATTGATCGTTTCAAACAACAACGTATTTTCAAAATCTGATATATCCTCAACACGAATTCGGAATGATCTCATCTTAAGATTGTCAACAATCGTTCTTGCCATCGTTGATTTACCAGTCCCAGGAGGGCCATACAACAACACAGAACGATAAACGCCAGTAGAAATGCAACGTTTCAAATATGTTGCATATTGACTTGCACGTTCAGAAGATATTGGATGAAATGCATCATCACTCTCAAAACAAATTTTTTCATCACCAAGTTGATGAGCCTGACGTTTGTTTTGTCTCATAACCAAATTAACGTCTTTGAACATGTTCCACAACATATTTCGAGCAAGATCTCGAGCTTTGTCAAGGTGTTCTGTTTCAACAAAAATTCTTTCAATTGAATTCAATTTCGTGTTGAAAGTATAACCAAACTTGACACCATTAACATTGTGAATTTTTACAACATTAATTTCGTCACTTGTTCGAATTGTTTGATGAGGAAAACTAGAAATTGCTTTAAGAATCAAGTGATTTAATTCTACGGGATATGGTGGTGACCATTTATCGTCCATGAAATAATCGCCACTCCAAATTTCAAATTCACTTACGAATATTTTTCCAACCTCAAAAGCACCCTTCAAACCATTCCAAAATGTCGGTTCTTCAAGAAAAGGACTTAGTGCACCAAAAAGTTCTGTGCCAATCAAAATTGTTTTTTTCACATATGATACATTCAACAATTCTTTTACTTCTTGAACAACAGTCTTCTTTTCGAGCTCATTGTTTTTCATGTACATTCCTATTGTAATTGCAAGAAACAAAGTCCAATTTTAATTGTATCATCTTTTCAAATGCATGTTCACAGAATTATGTTATGTATTGCAATTGTGATAAAATGGATCATTCATATTTGTTAAAAGATCTAATTTGCGCTGATGTAAATCAAAATCATTATAACATTCAAATATTGCTAAATTATCTTTATCATGAAGGAACAAATTTCTAGACATTGTTTTTTCATGCAATTCATCCTTGAACGCTAAACATAAACGATAATGTCTTGTCAATCCAGTCGTCCAGCGACATGTTGATGAAGGTGCTGTTGACCATATCCACCATCGACCATCAGAATGATCTAGACACCACCACATATAATTTCCTTTGACGTTAATTTCTAGAAAAATTGCTGGTGATTTAGATAACGCGGCTTCAAATTCTCTTAATCCAATCAGACAATCATCCTCTTCATAAACTCCCATTTGATAGAATTTTATCTCTATCAATTGCATGCCTAATATTAAATTCGCCAATCTATTTACAGAATAGTGAATTTCAGATTTTTTAACGATCATTACAAGATCAAACACCACAAGAACACATTGTATACAAATGTGATTACGTAAATAACAATGAAATTAATATTTTGGTGTTATAACTTATTTCAAGGGTGGTTTTATGAAAAAATTTTTCTTGTGGTTTTTCGTCATTGTGTTGTCGGGATTCTGCATGACAAAATTAATTCGTCCACCATATAAACGAGAAACAATTGTCAATCATCTTAAAGAGTCAACAGTCGCATTAGTTCGAACAGATCAAGACAATGATAACGTTCCATATTGTTCTGGTGTATGGATTACAAAATATGACATATTAACAGCACAACATTGCATTGAAAATATTGGAAAACTTGCAATCAAAAATATAAACATACCTTACAGTGCAATTGGAACAACAATCAAATATGTTGTGAAAAGTGATGTTGATTTATCTGCGCCCAATCATTGGCCTAAATTTACACGTACAGGTATTGTTACAGCGATTGACGTTGCACATGATTTGGCATTAATCAAAACTAGTGAAGGACCGCTAACACATCCTGTGGTTATCATTGATCGTGATGAATTAATCGATGATGGAATGCCCATCCATATTGTTGGACATACCGTTGGAATGTGGTGGACATATTCAATCGGTAATGTTTCTAGTTCATGGACTATCATTAAAGGACCTGATACATTATTAGTTCAGGCAATTCAAGTGTCAGGTCCCGTTTGGAGTGGAAATTCTGGAGGAGGTTGTTATGACAACGAGGGTCACTTATTAGGAATTGCTAGTTGGATTAACAAGGGTGTTCCTAACATGTCATTTTTTGTTCATCATGACGAAATTGTCAAATTTCTAAATTCAAATTTGAACAATTGATATAGTCATTCAGAAAACGGCCACCAAGAAGGTGGATTCGCGCGGGGCGACCATTTCGCAAATCGTGCTTTGTCCTGAATGTAATAATATCGATATGCATCAACAATATTCATGTTCAATGAATGACTTTTGTGTGGTTCTTTAATTACACGTGCAAATGGTGTTAAACCAATGCTAGGAAGCGCAGGAATATTCTGAAGAAACCACAACACGTGTTGTTCAGTCGCATGATATTTGTGATAACGAACAGTATATTCTTCACAAAGATGTAATGTATGCAAAGTCAACCATTCATAATTTTGAACTGACTCACGAACCCATTTTCCACATGGATGATTAAAGTGTGTATGTTTATAAGGCGACACAGACGAGGGGTGTGCTGTTGATAACAATTGCGCAGATTCAACAATCATTTTGGGTAAATGTTTATTACACTGTGAAATCGCAGCAATCTTTGGGTCTAAATCAAGAACAAATATGTTCATATGTTATATTATACCTCAATTTGTAAGGTATTTTCACACTTTTCTATTCAAGTTCCAAAAACTTTCTTGAATAATTTTGTGTTATATGTCTTAAACGATCCACGCAATAAAATACTCGGATCAACCCAACGAACGACACCTGATTCATTTGTGTCAATATCACCATCAACCTCTGCGACGAAAGTTGTTACACGATATCCGGATGAATCATTATCAACAAATACTTTGCGCATCTTCGTTGCCATCAATCCAGTCTCTTCTTGAAGTTCTCTTGAAGCAGCTTCCCAGTCACTTTCTCCTGGGTCAACTTTTCCTCCCGGCAAACCAAAATCTGAGGGATTGTCTTTTCTAGAAACTGCAAGAATTTTTCCATCATCTGATAAAATTATCACACATGCAGCTCGAGGCAACGCGTTGTCATCTTGTTCCATTCGATCATTTTCTTCTTTTTCGTTCTGCAAGACGCCTTTATTTCGTGATGCGGAAACAAAATTGTCTTGTTTCAAATTTGCAGACGCCAAAGAATTGAATGAACTTCTTTCTTCTGCGATAATTTGTCTGACATAATTACGTAGCAATTTCATTTTTTGAATCCCACAAATTTTACTCAAGAAACACACATATCATGATAAAAACAATAGCTTTTGGGGCCTTCTCAGACACTCAGAAAAATCATGAATAAATAAATAGTAATTCCTATGTTCTTTATTTCTTTTCATTTTTATTCAAGAGTTGTGAAAACTTCTTGTCAAGAATCTGTAACATTTTGGCATCGGCAATTTCTCCATCATCTTTACATAAGTGAAAAATTCTTGCATAATTTATCGCTGCGTATTTTATGATTTGATTTTTGTCAGTGATAAGCAATTCATCAACTGAATCTAATTGTTTGTTGTTAATCCATTCGTTCGCCAATCTTCTACCACGAGCTGCGAAACTTGTAATTGAATTATAACGTGTTATTTTATTTGTTAACAACCCATTTGGATCATCAAGATCTAAATCGATTGGCTTAATTTTCGCCCGTAATCGTTGAATAAAATTCTTATTGATTCTAAGTTCATTAATGATTGATCTGATATATTCTTTTAACAATATCATGATTGATTTTCTTTCTTACTCATGATTCTTTTTTTCTAAAGAATGACAAGAGGTATCTGATCAAAGCAAAAAAATATCCCAAAATCCCCGTTGGACCTTTTGATTCAACTTTGACAATATTTGCGATTGATTCTATCTCAACTGCTGATGGAACTTCAGTCTGAACCTCTGACGAAGGTGTGGTGGGTGAAGGATCAACGACTGGATGTGGTGTGACAGCGACTTGATCGTCTGCGATAATTTTTCCTGAATCACGCCATGTTATCAAATCATTCGCCGCGCCTTGTGTTACGTTATTATCAACAACATTGACAATTCCCGGTAATCTGAGCCCAGGTTTTCCTTGTGCATCTTTATCACCAGAAAGTTGCCAAATGACCCAAGATTTTCCTTTTTTGCTCCATTCTTTAGGAACAAATTTATTAGGACTGACAACATATGCTGCCAACCATAAATCACGATCAGAAATGAAATCTAAATCATCTTGATCACCACCTTTTGTTTCTTGATCAAACAAAGGGCCACCCGTATATACAATGACTTTACGTTTGAAAAGTGCTTCGGCATGTTCTATGAACGTTCGAATATTTTTTGCAACTTGTGTTGTTGTTAATAATCCTTTTCGTTCAACTTCAAAATCTAGAACTGGTGACAAATCATCATCCTCAAGTTTTCCAACAACAGAATAAAAAAACTTTGCTTGTGAAACAGGATTGTCTAAAGAATTGTAAAAATGATATGCACCTCGCAAAATTCCTGCTTTTTTTAGTTCATTCCAATTATGAACAAATGATGAATCACGAACTTTTACACCTTGTGTTGCCTTTGCAAATACAAAATCAACCTTTCCCGTTGCTTTAACAACCGCCCAATCAGGTTTGCCTTGAGCATAAGAAACATCTAAACCTTTTGCCATGGAAAGTACACTTCTCTTTCTTTCCATAAATAGGTTGACACAATAATTCATGTTCTCAAAATGCGCAATGGAACGTTGTTCACGTTCCATTGCGATATCTTAAGTTATAAGATAAGTTTTATTTCTTGTTTGTTTGCTGATCAATTATTTTCTTCATCGTTCCTTCTACGTCGATAACTTGACCGGCGGCTCGACGCGCATCGATTTCAAAACAGTTGTCATAATACGCATTACTACCTGGACAACCTAATTTAATCGCCAACCAACACAATCCATATATAATAGGTTGAAATACGCCCAATCTCATACATTGATCAACGTGTTTTTGTTCATGAACCAATGTAACGGGTCTTTCGACAGGTGATGTTTTTAGAACGACAACATTTCCAATCGCATGACCTCCCCAATTTTTCCAGAGATTCATCAACCAAACTGGTGCTTTTTCAGCATTTACCAACCAAACTAATGCATCACCTTCAACACCGTGAAATTTGTGCCAACCAAATACATTAAACAATAATGCATATATCAAACCAAATACTGTCACTGGTGCTGACCACACGTATCCCAAAATTCTAAGCAACTTTGACATATGTCACCTCCTCTATACATCAATAGGTATAGGTGACAATACGTGCGTATTATGATTTGTTTCTATTTTCCCATAAGACTTTGAACGTATCAACAAATTTATTCCATGATTTATCGTTGATCAAAGATTTGAATTGATATTCATTGAACAACTTTCGTAATGGTTCCCAATCATATGTCGGGCTTGATCTCACTACTTGTTCTGTTTCTTCGTCTGACCATTCAATAAATTGAATCAGGTTAAGATTACGATCAAATATTTCTGCGTTATTTGATTTTTCTAACAATTTCACAAGTTCATCTGGGTCATTTAGATATTTTTCAGCACTCTTATCACCCACACCCGGAATTCCGGGAATGTTATCACTTGCATCACCACGCAATGCTTTCCAAGAAACATAATCATAATCTGTTTTTTCAACAAACGATTTCATCATTGGATTATACAATCTTACGTTATCGAACTGATTTAACAATTGTGTAAAATCTGAATCGTTGCTAACAACAGTCCAAGTCGTAAGTTGTGAATCACTTCTTTTAATCAGATTATAGATCGTATCGTCACATTCGTAATATGGATGTTTGATAACTATCAAAGGAAAATTTTCACTAAGATGTTCAATAATAACATTCACTTGTTTGAAAAACTTTTCAAGTTCTTCGTGTTTCGCTGTTCCAACTTCAACAATGCGATTTTCTTTGTATTCTTGAAATAATTGTTTTCGTTGTTGTGGATGACCTTCAAGAACAAAATAAACTTTATCAGGATTGAATTGTTCGATCAAAGATCGAAAACTTCTCATAAAATTATATACAACAGGTGCTGGTCCAAATTGAAAACCTGCTCGAGATCGATGTAGAAAATTCATCCCATCGACAATCAAAATATGAGATTTGGACATTATTTCCACTCAAGTGATGCTTGAAATTTTTTATTCATATTCTTGTTTAACTCACGGAGTTTGACATAATAATCACCACGGTGATTGTATCCCAATAATTCTTTCGCAATGTAATACTCGTTATTCAACATTGGATTTTTACCATATCCATTTTCATATGAATGCTCACCCCACAAGTTATCACGAAGCCTCAACACAAATTCCATACTCACAATTTCATCACAGTTAACAACTTCAAATGATGGATCAGAAATAATTGTTATTGGAGCACGCTCGTCATAATAATTGTGGGCTGTTTTATAGAACATCGCAGTAATCTGTAATCCTTCGTACCAATTATAATTACAACGTTCTTCACAAGACATATTTGTCCAATTTTTGATAACATCTCGAATTCTGGTACAGATAGTTGGATAATTTTCTTGAATTTCAGAATTGCGACCATAACAATCAGTCACGAAATGGGCAGCACTAATTTTAGATCGAATGTATTGTTCTTTAGCCCATTTTAACGAAGGAACCTCAATAAATGCATATGAGACTTTCTTGGCATCTTTGAGTTTAACCTTTCCCAAGAAAAGGTATTCTCCCATATGTTGATATCCTTTTCGATCATCCTTTTTGGAATAAATCAATCCAATCTTATATTCATCCTTTTTGATGAAAACTCGTTCAATCTTTTTTTTTCTTTTGAAAGTTCTTTGTAAAGATCGCCACCAACAAGAACCAATTTGCATTGCGATCCGCAAATTGCCCAAACAAATTCTCCTGAGATTTTTCCACCAGGTGATATCGTGCAATACTTGAATGCCTCAACCAATTGATCCTCACGAAGATCAAATTGATAACCCGTTGATTCTTGAAGTACTTTATATGCTCGACAACCCTCACTACGAATATCCAGCCCGGTAATCATTACTTTCAATGGTAAATTATCAAATTGTGAAACTTCTGGTCCGGCCGCGCCGCACCCTCGCTTCGCCCATTCAAACGCATTCTTAGGTGTTTTTTTCGAATCCGGATTATAAACATATATGGGTCGAACTTGAATTTCTTCACCCATAAGATTTTTCTGCTTAACAAAATCACGAGCGGCGACACCAATTTTTTCAAGGATTTCTGACATTTATATCACCTCGTTTAATCATAAAAAATTAACCATGGATACCACAAAAAAGATTCAAAAACGGTCTGGTGTGTCTTCTGTGGGTTCGAATTATTAACTTTTCTTTGGTTTCACAGCTTTTTTGCTGGTTCGATCTTTCGGTTCAACCCATTCAACATCAAGAAGATCAAAAAAATCTTGTTCTTCGGGAACAGCTAGCTGAAGGCCGTCGACAGTTGTGGGTTGACAACCAACCATTCGTCCACCTTTTGACACTTTTTTCCATTGCGAAAACAAAGCGGGAACGAACCCTGTAAATGCTGAGCCATTATCTCCACTCGCAGAACCAGTCCGCATGCAGAATAATGCACCCCAATTATCGCTGTTGCCAACGAAAAGATCAAGTTTGATATTATCACTTAAAAACATGCGAACATATTTTGCATCAGATTTTGGTGGCCATGGCATAATCTCAGGAACACCAGGTTTGATAAATTGCCCCTCAACTGCCAACAATCGATACAACATATCATAATCATTAACGATTGCAACAATTTCAATATCTTTTACGATTGATTTTTGTCGACGAATCGATCCTGCAATTTCCGCTCTTACACAAGCAGGTCGTATCAGGGTTACGATACGTTCAGCAATTTTATATGCTTTGGCTAGCTCCATAAGTTAATGGTATCATGGAATTTCTAGCAATTACACTTTGTTTATTTCGTTGTTGACAACAAATCATCCATTGAATACGTCAGGCAATTTTATTCGAGCTTTCACACCATTTCCTAAATCGATTGTTGAATCATTTGACAATTCCTGAACTTCATTGTTATGAATTTCTGTTGGGAAATCTACGCTTGATTCATTATGTGCCACATTTTCAAATGAACTGGGGAATTGCTCGCGAGCTTGGAGTACCGCACGATCAACCAATTTCATAACAGATTTGATCGCACGTTCTGTTAACGAGGCTTTTGCCTTTTCTGCAGATTCAAATATTTCGCCTTGAATTTCTTTCAATGAAATCAGTTTTTCACTTGATCTCAGAATATAATCAACTTCTGTTCCTTGCAACGACTTTTTTGTTAATTCCTCAACGATTTGCATTGGAACAACGAGAGTTTGTCTCGAGGGAACAACAAACAAAATTTGTCCCACTTTGAATATTTGTTGATTAGGTTTCATCGTCATCCTTTTCTGATTCATCCTCCTCTTCTTCGTCTTCCTCGTCATCGTCGTCTTCTTTTGACCCACCAAACATTGAATCTGAATCATCTTCAGATTGTGAAGCTTGATCCGGATCATGTGTTAATTGAAAAACACCCATCGCTGGTGTTACAATCGGCGCGACAACATAATCAGGCGCATCACTGCCAACAGGCAATTCGGCTTGTTGACATGCATCACTAATCTTTCGCCATAAATATGATTCAATCATAGGTCGATTCTCCAGTGCTGCTAATGCTTGACTGATTGTTTGTCGACCTTCTGGTGGGAGGGAAATTGACATTACATCACGAAGATGTAACAATTCAAATTTGGTAAATTTGATTGAAAACGTTGGACAACGCTTGATTTTGGGTTTTTCCATGATATGATTTTATATCATTCCTGAGAATCTGTCAATGTTTCAATAAACAAATCATATGTGTCTTTGTGAGCAACGCCTTGTTGGATTTTAAGAACACGAAGTGCGGCTGTCAAAGTTTTCATATCAAGTTTGTCAGTGTATTCCTCAATGATTTCTTTTCGATCTGTTTTTAGCAAATCAATTTCATTGTCAACGGCCTCGATTTTACCCATAAATTCTTTGACAAGAGCACGCAAAGCGTTAATCTCATCTGGTTGCTTTTCATGCATGTTGTATTGCTTTTCAACGTTTGACTTATGTTTGCTCATAAGTTTTATAATACTTTATGTTGATATCAATGTTTCACATTAATTTCCAGCTCGAGCTCTGCTTTTCAAAACTCTCTTAGCAAGAACACTAACGTGTCCATTTTCACTAGTATAGTCTTTAATAATATGCAATGGACATTTGAAATTCTGAATCATTGCTTCAATAGTTTTTTGGTGAGTGATATTGTTCCAAACATATTCAAAAGCCTCAACGGGACATTTTTGATTACTGACAACATGTGCTTTAACTGAATCACGTATTGATTCGTTTTTTACAATGTTTAATAAAACATCTGGTGGGCATTTTTTACTTTCAGCAACTTGTGATTGAAAGTAATTTGATTGATCTGCTTCTGCAATTTTTCTAAACATATCGAGTGAACAACGTTTATGGTTCATGCACAATATTCTAACTTCGACAGATTTATCTTTTGTAAGACGTAAAAACATATCATCTGAACAATTTTTATGTGCAAGTATTATTGTTTTAATATACGAAGTGCATTTTTTCATTATGAATTCTAGAAAATTTGTTGGACAATTTGGATTTCTTACAAGAGCTTCACGATAAACAGCACTTTTTGCACAATCTTGCATAAGATCAATTGGAAAATTGGGATTTTTTATTGCGGTCCAACGTTCAACTTTTGAATTTTCTTCATCTAGAGACATAATGCCTCTTAATATAATTTCTGGGCAATTTGACGTTTCCGCTATTTTCTTAAGAACATAAGATTTATCATCACTTGCTTGTTTGTCTTTATATTCTTCATAACATGCGAGAAGTTCTTTTCTAGACAATTCTTCATTATCCAATCTCGCCAATAAACTTCTTGGAACAGATTTTGCAACTTTGAACATCTCACTCATGATGAGCATGTTCTCTTTACCTAATTTGTCACTAACACTGTCAAATTCTGTATCTTCTGCATCATAATAACACACATCGGTACGACGATTGTCTTTATCTCTTTGAATTTCACAAGCGATCTTGTAATTTGGATCTTCGATTGTTAAACGTTTATTGAATATGAAGAAGAAAACTGAGTTATTTTGATCATAACTGTGAAAATGTGTTTCATCTTTCATGGCAATACACCACTTTGTCCCAAGACCGTAGTGTACTGATGCAGATTTGTTTTGAATATGACGAACCAAGAAATTCTTTGAATCGTAAATTACCTCTGACATACAATCAGAAGGCATTTTATACTTTTCTTTTGTTTTATTTCTTTCAAGATCAATTTCAAATAATCGATCTCTTAAGGGTTCAAAATCAGATATCTTGTATTGATTTATGTCTTTTTTGTCCAAATTTGTTGAATATTTGTGAAACAAATTCACAACTTCTTGAATTTCTTCTTCTGTACTTATTTCACCATCCAACATTTTGCATGACCACTCAAGATATTTTCTATTTCCTGAAGGATCATTTTCAACGAAAAATTTAATTTGTGGTGCCCAATCGGGAAATTTTTTAAGAACTGCATCTTCTCTAACACCTTCTGTTAGAATTTGGGCAATTCTTAAAAAGATCGCAGAGACAAGATTTTGATTTGAAACCATGATGTTAAATATTAGTTAAAATTTGTTGTATAAAGTGCAACTCTAAATTCTTTTTCAGCGACAACCTGAAGCCATTTTTTGACTCGTGTTATTTCATTAAGTGGTTGAATATTGACATCAACAAATGAGTTAACTCTTTGCTCACCAATTCTCGTGATATCATCAAAATTGAATCCAACAGGACCCAAATAAGTTGCATTAAGAAAACCCAATTCTGAATGTTCAATACATGTTGAATCATACTTCACATGATTAAAATAACGTTTAATCGTTGAGAAAACAGAATTTGACACAATTTCGTGTGGAACAACACGTTTCCAATGTTCAAGTGCAGCACACATTAACAATACTGCTGTTTTTGAATCTTTTGCATATAATGAACGAATTTGCCAAGTTGATTCTCCTACGTCTTTTCCTGACATATAACCCATTATTTTTGGCAATTTTACATTGAAAGCAATTGGATAATTTTCACATTCCTTTGTTGATAAAACAATCATATCTTCATTCAAATTATGTTTTATCAACAAAATTCCTCTAGAAGACAAACATTTCTTTACAATTGTTTTCAAACAAATTTTCGACATTCATAACGCTCGTATTTTTCGAATAACCTCTACGTAATCAAAAACAAATTGACTATTTTTAGGAATTCCTGCTCCGACAGCATCTTTGACTTGTTGTTCAAGGCTTTTTGCATAAAATTCTTTCATTGATTTTCGAAGATTATCGAGCAATTGTTTTTCTGCTTCTGCTTTTTCTTCAGGTTTGATAGACTTTAATTTGTCCAAACCTTTTAATGGTTTTCCAATTTTCTTTTGCAATTCGTCCAAAGTCTTTGAGGTCATGACTGCTTGAGCACGTTCAAAAACTTGCTTTAGCGTATTTTTCATGGCTTCTTGTGCTTCTTTTTGAAGACGTTGTGCCAATGGTGTGCTTAACGCTTTGTTAACAAGTTTTTCATTTGTGACAATATCAGCTAATTTTTGCTTTTTTGTTTTCTCTTTATCTTTGTCTTCACGAATTAAGGATTCCATCCAAGGTGTTTTATCACCACCAGGTGAACTAAATGTTTTTCGACCTTTGCTTTTACCAAATCCGGATGAGATTGAATCCTTTATGTTATCAATAACGCCATCCATTTCACCACCTGAGATCACGCTCAACATATTCAATGCAACCTTTGGTGTTTTCTTTGCAAATAAACCAGTCAATATTGCGCCTGGATAGCAGAAAAATGCGGTCAATGCAACGTCCTTATCTTTGAATGCATCCCAAGTTGCTGCGTATACGTCACCATATTCAGAACGAATTTTATTGATTTCTTCTGCTTCTCTTTTGAAGATATCACCATAATCAGATGATAACCATGGTAAAAGTGATGTTGCAACAGATTCAAAGGCAACCTTTGCTAGCGTTTGAGCTCGTTGACTCATTTCCTTTGTTTTTCCCGCTGTTACTTTGACAACGTCAACAAAAGGCTTTATGAAAGTATTATACATTTGATCACCTGATGCATAATGAACACCATATTGACCCATGGCTTCACTTCCACCCATGCCGTATCCAAATCCTCCATCGTCTTCGTTTAGAGCTTTTTGCATATTCTCATAAAGAATGATTGCAACATATTCACGAATAATTTGTGCTTCTCTAGAATTGTTATTCATCATTACTAAATAGGACTCTCCTTCCAGTCAGTTCAGACCAACGTTGTGCTATTTCTCTTTCAAATTTATTTGTTCGTTGTTTTTTTGTTAATGGGTGACGAGTGCTAAAAACTCTTCGTTCATTTGCATGTAATATTGACAACAATTGTTTCTTTATGACAAGCCAAGAATCTTCATTTGGTGCCCACACATATACCTCTTTTAATAGATCATCAATTTTAGCACGAACAATTGCTGTCAATGAAAGTTTTTTTTTCATATTTTGAAAACCATTGTGAATGATTGCTTGTTGATAACTGATAATTTTTGGTAAATTATTAACATTGAACCATTTGACATCCGCAACTTCAGAATCAGGATGAATATGTGTTGGTTCTTTGTTACAAGATTGTCGAGCGATAAATGATATTACTGTTTTATCTTCATTAGGATATGAAACATACACATCAGGTAATCGATCAATTACATCAACATCGATTCCAGTTTCTTCACGAGTTTCACGAATAGCACATCGTTCTTTTGTTTCACCTTTGTTGATATGACCTTTCGGAATTCCCCAAAGATCTTTGTCTTCAAATTGTTTTATCAAAAGAATTTCTGTGTCATCCCAATTTTCACTGTCATTTCTATAAACCAATGTACCACAAGAAATTGTTGTTTTTCGAGGATTTGGTTTAACTTTTGCTATTTTTGCCATAATAGTAATATTTTACAACATAAATAAGCAAATGTTATAATGATAATATCGATCGTGTTAACATCATACAACACGGGTTTGATACATATGATTATGAAAATTGGATTGATTGCGATGTCAGCAAAACCATATCATGCAGGTCATGATGGTTTGGTTCGATGGGCTTCGAAAGAAAATGACAAAGTTTATCTTTATGTAAGTTTGTCTGATAGAAAACGCCCTGGTGAAATTCCAATTTTGGGAACTGATATGCAACGAATATGGCATGAACAAATCGAACCATCATTGCCAGATAACGTTAATGTAACATATGGTGGTTCACCTGTTGCAAATGTGTATAAAAATCTCGGTGATGCAAATGACAATGCATCAGATGATGTATTTCAAATTTATGCTGATCCGGAAGATTTGACACAGAATTATCCTGAAAAATCACTTATTAAGTATTGTGGAAACCTTTATGCGAATGGGCAGATTATTCTCAAGCCAATCGAGAGGTCACAGACAGTCAACGTCAGTGGCACCAAGATGAGGAAATATTTGTCTTCGGGTGACAAAGCATCATTTATTTCAAACATGCCTGATTCGATTGATGGTGCCTCTGTTTGGGATATATTAACATCATCAATGACAAAAAACAAAAAGGCTTCCAATAATGAAAACCTTTTGAGAAACTATATCGCAGCTATTTTGAAAAATTGATTAGAAGTGAACGAATCTAAACTTCGGTTTTCCTTGCGAAACAACTTCAAACCGAAGTGCTTCTTTTAGATTCTCTTTGGGAATCCAATAAAATCCTTTTGTTTGATTGACGATAAACATACCGTCAACTTGACGAAATATTTCAGTTGGATTAACTGCGTTATAAAAGTCATTTAGGAACTGTGAATAATTTACAAACGCTTCATCTTTAAGCGTATTCAAAATAATATCCCAAGTCTCAATATCGCTCAATATGTCTTCATTTGGCGAATCTTTTTCAATTTTCTTTGCGATATCGATATATGTTGGTAATTTGACTTTCACTGTTCTTTTATTGAGTGTGACAGTGGGATCAACATCATTTTTTGTTTTATGAGAATCTTTAAGAACCTTTGTTGCTTTCAAAACTGCTCGAATATAATGAATTCGTTCACGTGAAATTTCACCTTTGCCAACAATGTTTTCATATTCTTCCAAGATAAAACTGCGAATATAATTAATGATTTGATTTTCTTCATTTGACATTAACGTTTGAAATTTTTCTTTTTCAAGATCAACGCCATTAATGAATTCTCGCAATTGTTTCATAATGTTTTCAAGATGTGATCTTGCTTTATCAAAACCTGCAAGACCTTCTGTTCCTGGACGAATTAGTGATGTTTTTGATTCAAGTTCTTTTGATTCACATTTGTCGCCATTTGGCATTTGAACGTCATAAGAAACGCCACCACCCATCACACGACCACCAAAGCAAACTGCCAACCATTTTTCACCTGGTCCAGTACCCATTGCTTCACCACGTTCACCATCGACTTGTTTCCCGAATCCAGTACCAGAAACTTCTTTTATGTTATCAGGCCATGATGTCCATTTCATTGCAAACATCCCAGGCTCCCATGGCATCATGGCGTTCTTGCCGGCTTCAGAATCACTTGAATTTACACCAGGATCAGCAACAACTTTGTTTTTAACTTTAGATTTTTTTGAATAATTCAATACTGAAGGTTCAAATTCAGCATATTCATTTTGTGCATCTGACAAAAGATCAACAAGTGTTGATCGCTTTTTTAGATTCATCTTAGGATCTAAAGCGTATTCAGGATTACCTTTTAGACGTTTCTTTGCAGTATCAATTGAAACATTTAGTTCATCAGCTTTGTTGATGAGATTAAGATATTTTTTGTTATTTTCATCCCAAGCAGCCAACGTGGCAATTGCATCTTCCCATTTTTTCTTGGCTTTTTCTTCGTTTGAATTAAATTCACTTGCGATGTCAATATCTTTTTCAAGTAATAATGATTCTTTGATAAGAACACTCAACAATTGTCGCAATTTTGTATTTTTCATTTTGATCTCATGATTTTCAACTGTTGGAATTTTTATGCCTGATCGTCCATATTTGAAAAGTCCTAAAATTTGATTAACAGGTGCAAATGCTCCCGTAAATTTATAAGCATTTCCCTTGTAAATAAACACAACGCCTTCGACAGTTGAAGAAATATTTTCAAGACTTTTTAATTTTTGCATTTGTCGATTCAACATCTCCATTGCATTATCTTGATTTGATGTTTCAATGGCTTTTGTTGCTTTGTTAACTTCTGAACGAAGACGAAGAATTTCTTTGTCGGAATCATTAATCAATGTTGATTGTAAACCCTTTAGAATTTCGATTGAAAATGATGCAATTGCATCTTCTAAAGGTTGAATATATTTTTTTAGAAAATCTGGTGATGAATTAACAAATGATGATATGAGATGATATTGTTGTTTTGGTGCTAATTTTTTGATATTATTTAATGATGAACCTGGAACGTTTAGACATCTATTTACGACGTCGTTCATTAATTGTGGTGTCAAATTCAATTTTGATAACTTCGATGTTAACATAAATCTCAAATAATCACCAATCGTATTTGAATCATTGGTGTTGCTATTTGATTGAATTTGTGAAATTGTATTCAAAACATTTTGTAATATTGTTCCATTTGATATCGATTTTAATCGCAGAACAGCAGGTCCATTTATTGACCAACTTTGAACAGTGATTGCCTTTTGCATGTGATCAATATATTTTTGCAATAACTCAACACCTTTTGCATCTTCTTTTCTTGATATCGATCCATTCTTGATTTCAAATACAGGCCAATTATGAAATATAACTGTATTTCCATCATAATTGATAACGTTAGGATTTAGTGTATAAACAATCTCCATTGAATACCAAATATTTGCATTTGTTCCAAATATTTGCGTTTTCAATTTGTTTGATAATGCACTTAACGATTCACGTAATACAGTAAAAGCGTTTGTAAAAGCGTCTTCTAGATTGCCACGATTTCGAAATTTGGCTGCAATTTCTTGTGCATTCATGCCACCATTTTTGATGTCGCCTGAATTTCTTGCAACACGTAAATCATTAACACTAACATCCCAACTGAAAACGAGATTCAATCCATCAAGTTTTTCTGTAACAGATTCTAGTCGACCTTCTGCAGCCGATGTCAGCAATTCTTTGATTTCACCAAATGTCAAATCAAGATTATCATAAAGATGTTGAAGATGCCCAACGGCGCCGCCTTCGAAAAGCTTTTTCATTTTTCATTTTTCTTCGCAGCAATTCGCTGTGCTGATTTAAGTTCTGCCTTCAATCTTGCAATCAATCGAGCATAATTTGCACGTGCTTCTGATCCTTTTTTCTGCTTGTCACGCCATTTTGACAAATCAGAAATTCGTACTTCTAAATCCTTGATATGTTTCTCAGATCCAGAAGCAACTTTTGTACCATCAGATATATCAACTTCTCTTAATCGAGCTTCGTTGATAAGCAAATGTATGTATTGTTTAAGCGTTTCCGTCACAGACATTACATACCTTCACGTTCTGCTTTCTCAACCGCTGTATTAACCGTACCCCACACAAACATTCGAACATAATCATCGTCAATATGTTGATCTGCTTTTAGATTAAATTGATTGCGAATGCAATCAATCAATTTTTGTGTCATACCAACCTCAAGTTCTCCACCTTTAGGCAACTTGATAGTACGTGTTTCAATAATACATGCTTGCATATTGTTACTTTATGTGATATTGTTAAATTAGATATAGATACGTGCGAATTATTTCTTTTTTGGAACAATGGGAACAGGTGCAGAAGTGTCCTCTGCATTTGAAGATTTTTTTTCCTCTGGTTTTTGTAATTTTATCACATTGGGTTTGATATGTTTAACGTCACTCTTTTGATCATCTTTTTTCATTTTGACATTTGAAGGATGATCGCTTGGGTCTGCTGCTTTAGTTGCAGAAATTTCGCCTGTCACAATTTGTGATATGCCTTTTATGAAAGCAAGCAAAGCAGTTTTTTCTGCGGTACTCAATGATTCAACATATGATGTCATGTTAGATTTGATACTATCATCGCGAAAGGATCTGCCAGAACGAATTTGATTAAGATGATCAATAATATCATCAACAGTTACATCACCTGTTTTTAATGCTTTGTCATCGTCATCTGTTTCTTGCAAAGAAACCTCTTTTTGTTTTTCTGTCAATCCTCGTTGATATAAAGCTTGTTTGATAGATTCCTCAATGAAAATACCCAAACTCTTTCCAGTTTTAATCTGCAATTTTTGTGTCATCGCTTTTGACCTTTGATATGAATGCGTTCATTTGCTGGATGTCTATATTGTTTTACATATTTTCTTTGAGGTGTCATTGGAACTGATGTTGACTTACCTCGAGATTCTTTGATCAAGATCGCATCAATATATTTATCGAAATTTGTTGATTCTGTTTTCACTGAATCAAATTCAATTCCCAACTGCTTAAGTTCCCATGATGAGCATTCCATATCATCAAACATGTAACTTGGATTACTTGCGTCAGCTGTATTGTAGATACATGCGTCCGGACCTGGTAAATAAACAATTACGTGATATGTTTTTAAGTGGTTGTTTTCAGCACGTGTGTAACGATCGGAATAAAATTGAACCAATCGACTAAATGATCGTTGCAATTGATCTGCTTGTTGAATTGCGTCTTCCTCTGACATTTGACCAAGTTGTTTCCAAGCAACAACACCGTGTCGATTCCCGGGGGTGAAGTCATCACCTATTACTTCAACAAAATCATCCATTTCATTAACACGTGTTACTTCACCACGGCAAACAAATGGTGCAATTAATACTGTTGACTCTAAAAATTCTTGATCACTCATGATATTCTTCCTCAGATCTTTATGTTAAATATTAAGCTTGACTTAATTTCATTGCTAGCACACACATTTGATTTCGTTGATCAATATCTTGAACACGAAGTGCTGATACTTTCAACTGTTGACTCTAAAAATTCTTGATCACTCATAATATTCTTACCTCAGATCTTTATGTTAAATTTAAATATTAAGCTTGACTTAATTTCATTGCTAGCACACACATTTGATTTCGTTGATCAATATCTTGAACACGAAGTGCTGATACTTTCAAAGGACCTTTGACTGTAAAAATTTCTTTATCAAAATGAATTTCAAATCCTGCGATTTGTATCTTTGGCCAAATTTGTGTTAATGAAAATGCATCTTCTATGACAACTCGAACTTCAATTTCATAGTGTTCGTCAAGCAAATATGTTATTAATGAACCAACAATATTTTCAACTCTTGAATCTTCAACAATGACAGAAAGAATTGCGACCATATGATTAGGAATATCAATTGAAGAAATAATGTTCTCAACATTATCTTCTAAAATTTTGCTCATAAGCAGGCGTGAAGGATTATTGTCAGGAATTGATTCCATGTTTCACTCAGAATCTTGTGTTGAATACATTAAATCCTTGAATGACTCATCAGCAAATTGTGCATATTCCTTATCAATTTCAGTAATTTGTTCAATATTTTTTGTCATCAATTCTACACGAACAAATTTTTCATCAATGAACATATAAGCATTATGTCCAGAGTGAGTTTCATATTTTAACAACAAACGAATAAATGAATTTCGATCTTTCATTTGTCGAAATTCAAACGTCTTAACTAATTTTTTCGGTTGGCCTTCTTTGACCCAACGATTCATTGGAACAACAGGCAACTCAACTTTATGAGGATCGATTGGTAAACGCCCAAAAGACATAGGTCTTCGAGCCTGAGAAATAAACTCTTCATTTAGTTTGGTAAGTTTCATATGTTCCTATTATCTTACAACAATATCATACCACCAACAACAGAATCATCAGTAAATGAAGAACCATTTGTCCAAATGCGTCGATTTCGATCAATAATACATGATCCGCCTTTGAAACTTAAATCACGTTCTTTTCCGGTTCGATTGCTAACAATTACATTTGCTTTAGTTTCTTCAACCAATTCAACCCATGAAGAATCGGGATACCCATAAGCACCACCCCAATTGGTCAATAATGCAATTGTGTCAACTGATCCTCGAGGATAAAATTTATGACCTGATTTGAAAAATTGATATGATTCACGATATTTGTTTGAAACATCACGGCAAATTAGAACACCCACTCTTCCCCAAGGAGTGACACAGACCTCGTGTTGAAGTTCTGAGGGCTGCGCCCATAAATTATCATTGCCCCATAGGTTATGTTTTTGCGAATTTCCTGTGAGCCCTTGAGGGCCCACGATGGCCGCTGAATTGTAAAGCTTTCCGTCTCTTAATTCAGGATATCCAAAGATGATATAACAGTTGAATTGATTTGCGATAGGAACAAATGCTTGTGTCTGATAACCATCACGCTCTTGAGAACAATCAGCAGCCTCGCGGAAATTATTGAAAACGTATCCAGAAGTACATAACTCTGGAAGAACAATGATTCTAGCTCCTTTTGCTGCTGCCTCAAATGTTAATTGCTGAGCAATTTTCAAATTTTTATTGACATCAAATAGCGTGGGTTCAAATTGAACAGCAGCTACTATGATTGCAGGTTGAGAGCTAGAAGGCATCTGATTCGATTATTTCTTGGTTGATTTTTCTAAAATAATAGTAAGCCCGCCACGTTTGAATGTTTTTGTTGAACCCTCATTTGATGGTGTTTTTACAGGTCGATTCTGTGCCCCAGGACAATCATTGAATTTGTCACCCGGAACTTTATGGAAGTCAACCAATCCATCTGCGTTCAACTTAACTTTCTTTTTGCATTTTGGACATGTACCAGAAACAGTCCCAGCTTCAGTCATTGGATCACTTTGTTTTCTGGCTCTTCGCAATGCTCTATCAAGAAATTCACGAAAACCATCTAGATCACGAACGATATCTGGATGATCTTTCATCAATTTTACGTCTGCAGATGACAACTCACCTGTTTTTGACAACATCTTGATATAATCATTCATGCTAGTTAAAACAATAAGCTCAAGATCTTCTGGTGCTTGCATTTGCATCTGAGAAACCCATTGTGCTTTTGCTAAAGCTTTATCAACAGCTTGCTTTGCGCCTGCGACAGAAAATCCAAGTTCTGTCGCAATATCTTGAAATGATGTTCCCTCGACGTCAGAGACTGTGTTATTCACTTTGCGATCTGTGGGCGAATCAACTTCAACCTCTTCTGCACCACCGAAGTCATCAACAATGTCACTTTTCAAGATTGCTTTCATATCCTTTTTTGATTTTTCAATCTTGCGCATATATTCACCACCGTGGACACCGGCAGGAATTTTTTGCACGGGTGGAAGTGGACCAACAACTGGTCCAAAGTTTTTCTCTCGTCTTGGAAATGCCTCTTTGATATGCTTACGAACTGCAGCACGAATTTTTGATTCAGTCTTTACATCTTTGTCATCAGTCTTCATTTTTGAATTCCTATCATTTTTTGATTTTGTGTTATTAAATGCTGTAACTAGTTCATCGTAAAGAGTAGATACTTGATCTGTTGGAAGATCATCACTCAAAGCTTTTACTGCAACCTGAAGTTCAACTGAATTTGTTGGTTTGAAATTTAAGTTGCTCGGATCTGTAACAACGGCTGATGGATCAACAACATCATTGACATTTACTGGTTGTTCGCAACCATCATCAACTTTTATATCGTTGTTAATTGCGTCTCTAATAAATTCACGAAGAGCATTTTCACTAACAGTGACCATTTTCATAATCAATTACTCGGTGTTGTTTCTTTTGCGGCCGTTTCTGCACCAAATTTTGCATCAGTAAATTTACGACCAAAATACAAAGTCAATATCGGAATAAAATACGTTGAACATGCAGCAACATCGAATGGTCGAATAGGCAATGATCCTAATTTTTCAAATAATGACAAAATATAAGCAATTGTCGTTACCCAAAATGATATCAAAATTAATGTCACAGTAACAGAACCATGACCTTTTGCATCCTTTACCCAATACCAAGCAGGACGTACTTCTGCAGGATCTGTTGTTGAAGAAGGAGTAGTTGTAGAATCACTCATTTTCATTGCCTTTCTTATCTCTATTCACGTTGTAAACATGATATAAATCTAAATAGGATGACAATGACTAATTTGCATTTACTCGTGACACTGTGAAAACTGTTAACAAAGTAATTCCAACACCACTGATGACACCTAATCCAACCCAAATCGGGGTATATGATCTAGAACTAGATTGTTTTTTAAGCTCTTCTTCAACAGCTGACAAAAGTTTTTGCTTTGCATCAAGTTGAGCCTGAAGAATTTTCTTATCAGCTTCAGATGTAGCTTTTTGATTTGCTAATGAAAGATCACAACTTGCTTTTGTCTCTGCTTTGATACGATCAATTTCAATTTTGATTTGTGAATCAACAGCATGAATCTGTGCGATAATTGTTGCAACTGCTTTGGGAGACAACAATACACCAGAAAATGGAGCTTTATCTCCTTTTTTCATGGGCGATATTGCAGATCCAACATCCTTTTCACCAACAAGAACAGGTATGTCTGGAAATGTTATTCCATTGTCTTCTGTTGCTTTTGCAGGTCGAACTGTTCCCAATATCAACATTAGTGACAAAACAAGTGATAAAAATCTTTTCCACATATTATGCATTTCATTCATGATGGCATGATTATCGTAAATCCAGTAGCCTCTGATAATTGTTTTGCTAATTCACTAGGATTTGAACCGTGTTCTCTAACGATGGTTTCGATCTCTTTCTTTTTTGTATCATCAAGATTTTTCTTTGCAATGTCATATTGTTGTTGAATCATTGTCAATGTCTCTTGATATCTACGCTCATTTTCAAGATACTTTTGTCTTTCTTCAGATCGAGCATCATTGATGCGTTTAATCTCTTCATCATGAGCATCTTGAATATCTTTCAATCTTTTCGTAAAATCATTTGTTTGACCGCGAAATAAAAAATATCCAACAATCACACCCAAAATTAATAACGCATATTGCCAATACGTTTTAATAAACGTCCAAGCTTTTTGTAAAAAGATAAGCATAATTTAGTTTGGCTTGTCTGCCGGTTCTTTCTTTTTTTCAGTTGTCATCTGTGTATCAATTACACCACCCTTAATAAGTGTCAAGATTTGCGCTTGCACCGCATGCAAATCACTAATTGCTTGATGGTGTACATGAACAGCCTGTGCAATACCAACCACTGCTCTTGCAAGTTGATTAATATGTTTGGTAAGATCAACAATATCATAAGATACGTCCAACATTCTATCAAGAACTCTTGTTAACAACTTCATTTTTTACCTTTCTCTTCAGAATCAATCTGATCTCCATTTATTAATTTATACAATTCATCACTATCTAGTTCACTTAAAGCGTCAGGAACTTTCTTTCGATGTTTTGTAGGTCGACCATCGATTATTTCTTGAATATTTCGTTGAACAAGATTATCAACAATACCCAATGCTCGAGGTGAACCGTCTGCCACTAATTTGGCAAACTCATCAAATATTTCTTGAATAGAAAGGCCGCGTTGGAATAACTTTATACGCAAATTCATATACACATCTTTTGTTAATTTGATGTGTATACATTTATGATTTTGAAAAAAATCAGGAGCTCTCATGTACCACTCGCGGTGCCACCCGATCTTTCAGCAAAGGGTGCAGCAAAATTTTCATTATCCACATCTTCAGATGCTTTACCAATCTCTACTCCATGACCATCACGAAGATTATCCTTAAATGATTGCACAACATTTTCATCATAATTTTTGCCAAGAAAATTTGCTGTTCGTCTAAGGATTGTATTTCGTGTTTCTAAAAGAGAATCATAATTTTCAACCAAACGCATTACTGAGTTCGTAAAATCACCAAGATCTAGATCATCGGCTGTTAATTTTTTTGTCTTGTCGTCTTTTTCGTCATCATCATTTGCTTCTAAAATGCGTCTGACGGTTCGACGCCAATCTTTACCTTCTGTTTTTGATCGACTTGCTTGTTTCTCATAATCAGAAAGAAAGCGATCAATTTGAACATCGATTGAATCTTCGCCTTTTTCTTTTGGGGTCTTATTTTTAGGTTCGCCTTCTGCTTCGATAATTAAATTTTCACGAAGCAATTGCTTTAGATTTCCTAAACTAATCCTGATTTTAGCCATCACTTCACCGCCTGAGCAATTGCTTCACTACGTTTAACACGGTCTTCAATAACTGTCCAGTTCAGCTCTCGCATTTGTGCAATCAAATAACTTTTTTTATCAGTCAAATAATCACGAACATATGCATGCTCCCACATATCAACAACAATAACTGGATATAGACCAATCATTACATCTTGACTGTGATTGCTAACGATCACATTGACATATCGTTTTAGAAATGTATGATACCCACAAACAACCCAACCATTTCCCGCCACCATTGCACAAGCAATAAAATCGCGTTGCCAATCTTCAAACGTTCCAAAATCACGTTGCAATTTTAGATATGAATTCGAATCCATTGCAATTTCACTATGTGGATCAAAGCAATTTGCGAAATATAGCTCATGTAACCACACAGCATTTAGATTGTATGCCTCATCCAATTTCAATGATCTAAAATCACTATGCTTTGAATTTGCATTGACTCGATTTGCGGTGTCTAATTTTGATGAAACTTCGTTAGTTTTTTCAAGATACTCTTTGTAGAGTAATGTGTGAGCATCTTTCGTTTTTTGTGAAACTAATTCACTTACTTGTTTGAAGGGTTTTTGTTGCGCAACGTATGATTCATCAAGAGAAATGCGTGGCAAATTGACAGATTCTTTAACTGCCTTTTTCAGCAAGACCTCAAGATCAAGATCTTTCATTTTATCAATTAAACTCATCTGATATATCTCTTTCCTCAGCAATTTCTCGTTATAATTATTCAATCAAGTTCATATTCATTTTGCAACTCATCGGCGTCAACGATGAACGTTTCACCTTCTGGATTTCTGAGAATACAATCTTGTGGGCCAACTGAATCGATGGTATATCGTATTCCACTTTTTTTATGAAGAATCTTGAGTTCTGGTGAAAGAATAATTTTCTCACCATCTTTTGCAACTTTCGATGTCAAATTAACATCAATTGCTTCACTAAGATTTTGAACTTTCGTGTTCCATTCCTCACGCATAATACGAAGAATATCTGTTTCTGTCAATGTTTTCATTGTTATATAATGTTAAGTATGTTGTTTGAGCTATAACGATCTATCTTTCTGATGCATCTCTGCAATGTCAGAATATTTTTCAACTTCAACGTTAAAAGTTTCTAGTAATTTTAATCCTGCATTATCTCTATAATCTTCATGATATACGACTCTTGATATTCCCCTGTTGATCAATATTTTTGCACATTGAAAACAAGGTGATAATGTCACGAAACATTGCGAATTTTCAAGTGTTGTTTCATTTTTTGTTAAAGCATTAATTTCAGCATGTATACACCCACATGAACCTTCCTCTAAAGAATCACATTGATTTGGTCCTTTGGCGACATTACCATTGTATCCAAAACACAAAACACGTTGCATCTCAGAATCTGTAAAAACAGCGCCGACCTTTTTCCTTAAACATGTTGAACGTTGAGCAGCTGTCAAAGCCATGTTCATGAATATCGTTTCTTCAATTGGACGAAGAAATACACCATAATCATTTACATATTTTGCCAAAATTGGAGGAGGAAATTTGATATCTAGTGAATGTTGTCGAACAGTGAATAAACATCCTTGTTTTTTATATGTTTCACGTGATTCTTGTTCAGCTCGAGCAATACCTGCTTTAAGCCTCAAATAATCCTCATTTGAGTCAGTGTTATAAAACATTTTCTCAATTTCGACTTCACTGTTACAATACTCGACCAAAAAATTAGGAACAAAACAATCAACAGGCGAAGACTTGATTACAAAAGGTGAACGTGTCCATTTTCTTACAGCAATATTGTTATCGAGTTCAATCATTCTATCGAGTTCATAATCATGAGTGTAGTCATGAACTCTTCCTAACTTGTCAGTATATTTTCTTTTTTTGACATCACTAGATTTTGTTTCAACAACATGTGATGTCAAACAAGAAGTGCAAACCAATTCAGGATTGTTTTGAAATTTTGCAAATGTATTATGTTCACATGACATTCTTCATATATCCGATCTTTTTAAGACACATATTCAATAAACCAAACCTGCTAGAATGCCCTAGAAATATTCGGGCATAATTAATTTAGGGTTTCACTGTTCTATTTATCATAATAAATGGATGATGAGTGGTACAACGTGGTTCATACAATTCTGCACCACCAACCTCAACAACATGTTCATCACCACCGGTTTGTTTCTTGTGTGTGTAATATGCATCACTTCCACAAATGGTACATACAGCATTACACTTGATGACTTCTGTTGCCCAGGGAAATAATTGTGTTACTTCTGAAAAAGGTTTTCCATTTGCTGCCATGTCAAGCGTGGAAACAATAATTGAAAACCCAGATCGATACAAAAAAATCAAAACTTCTGCGATTTTTGGAATCATGAAAGCTTCATCAATTACAATCACTTGAACATCATCTTTGACGTCAAGAATGTATTCCAAAATATCTGAACCTTCTTTCACAGAAATTGCTGGAAACGACCAACCACTATGTGAAACAATTTCTGATGTTGAATATCGATCATCAAGTTTTGATTTGAATACCGCAACTTTTTTGTGTTGAAATTTGCAACGCTCAAGTTCCATCAACAATCTTGATGTTTTTGAACTGAACATCGGACCCGTATAAATTTTGAAAATCTGATTTTGCATATTCACACGTTCTTTAGAATTTCATTGTTTATATTTTAGAGACAAAACATGAAAAGGCGGGCGGACTGCTGCGTTATTTTTCGCTGAAGCCGCAAGTGCAGATTCAATCCTCTTTTTTACATTTTTAATTGATTGACTTGCATGCATTGCACCAAGAGCAATATCAGCACCTGAACCAACTGCGTCATATCCATCTTCTGTTTGTGCAACTTGGTAATCGCCTTGAATGTTGAACAATTTTCCTCGATATCCGACCAAGATATAAGGCACAATTTTTTCATCACCTGATTTCTTGTTTTCTGCATCAAAACATTGACGCAATGCATCAACGAAATCATTGACCATATATGCAACATCATCACCACCTTTTTGAGGTGACGGAAGAACAAATGTGTGCTTTAACAAATCACCCATTCGAAAAGAACCACAAAATCCAAAAATGAATTCATCCCTAATGAAAACCTTTTTATCTTTGCGAACACGTTGCGTCATATCTGACGCAGTTCCAGCTGAGTCGCCACCGATCCAGACAACACCATTATGTTCATAACCGATAATACATGTCATTATTTCTTTTCCTTTTTGTTGTCACGACGTTCTTGATCAATAGTCCAAGCTAGTTTAAGCATATCAACAAATTGTTCATGAGTTAAGCCCAACATATGACTTGATTCAATTGTGGCTTGAACTGCGGCGACAAAAATTTCTTCAATTTTGGGAAGTATTATTTCTTCTTGTTTCGATTCAGTTGTCATCATTGACCTTTTGAATTACTAGAAATTTCACGCACATACCATTCTAAAATTGCAACTTTGATAAGTCGATTTTTTACAATTCCTATCATGTCTTCTAATAGCGCAAGATAACACATGCTTTCTTCAAGTGTAACATCAAGCATTTTTCGAAATTTCATGAATCATCAACCTTTCAGAATCAAGTTCCAATGTTTTTCGTATACATGCAAAGAACCAGCATGCCAAATCATAGGACCAACTTCGACATGAAGTTCTTGTGCAAGTTGATGATGAACATAATCTTGCCATGCTTTGTCATTTTTATAACCGAACACAACATCATTTGATCTCATTCGTACATCTGCTATAAGCTTAAAATTACGAATAAAGTATTGAACTGAGTCTGTGCAAATAAAATCACTCATTCCATTGCGATTATATTCGTTCCAAATTGATGGACGTGTATAAATCATCTCGGCTCTTCGAGATTCTGGGGAATGCCGCAGTTCATCAAGAACATGTTGATATTGTGAATAGTTCTCATCACTCCAAATTAGGTGTCCGTAATTCGAATTAACAATTCCATCTTTTGCCGCACAAGCTTTCCATGCTTGAGGCGCGCCACCGGGAATATCATTCACATTTCGAGACATTGATTTATACCATTCAATTTCTCGATTCACATAATCCTTATTGACTGCACCAAAAATTGAAGGTTCATCAGCAATAAAGGTTGCACCCAAAACCTCAATCATTTTGCATCCTGTTTTGTCAACAACATGCTTTTGAGAGTGATATAGATTATGGAACCATTTTCTTACATCACTGACTCTGTGATTGACGTATATCATGTCGAAAGTCTCATATTTTTGATTTGTGGCCAATTATTTTCAAACCATTCAATCGTTCGATCAAGACCTTCCCAGAATTTAACAACGGGAACATAACCCAAAACATTTGAGGCTTTTGATACGTCTGCTTCTGTATGCAATACATCACCAGCACGCCAAGGCGCATATTTAACTGACATTTCTGGGTATTCTTTTTTCAAGAAATTCATGATCTCTAGATTAGAGACAGTTTCGCCACATGCGACATTGAAACATTCAGCGTTAAGACGATTTGAATGTTTTGCTGCACGAACACATGCGTCTACGACGTTGTCAACATAACACATATCACGAGTTTGTGACCCATCACCATCAAAACGAATTGGGTGATTTTTTTTGATTGCTGTCAGCCATGCAGAAACTGCTGTTGCATAAGGCGAATCACCCAATTGATATGGTCCAAACACATTAAAAAATCGCAATGCGACAGAATCCAACCCATAAAGATTATTCCACAATCGAAGATAATCTTCAATGATTGCTTTTTGTAAAGCATATGGCGACTTAGGATTCCTTGGATGATCCTCAGGTGTTGGACGCCTATCTGCACCACCATAAACAGATGAAGAACTAGCAAAGACAACACGATTTGTATTATTTCGACATGCATCTAGAAGTGCCAACGTTCTAGAAACGTTCACATTATTTGTGTGTAATGGATATTCAACAGAATAACTCACTCTAGGTACTGCCGCGATATGAAAAACAACATCGTAATTATTGTCACGAATCATATTCAAAGAATCTTCAGATGCAAAATCTGTAACAACTAAACGATAATTTAATTTGTATAAATTGTTATGAAAACCAAATTCTGAATGACCATTTGATAAATCGTCAACAACGTCAACTTTCCATCCTTCATTAAGACATCGTTTAACAAGATTCGTACCAATAAATCCAGCGCCACCAGTACATAATACCTTCACTTATGCCTCCCAAGATTATCTTTGAATTCAATATAATTCATTTTTACATGTTGTTCAAGAACATTTCTTAAGGTAACAATCCCATTTTTTGCATCATAAGTGGTGTTGTTGATTCATAACTGCATCGTTCACGTACAACCTTTTGAAGGTTTGATAACAATTTATTCACACCAAGATTATCACGTTGTAGACAACTTAACAAATAATTCAACGACTCAGTAAAATTAGAAAAATCAGCATTAACTAACCATGGCCATCCTGGTACCATCTGTGTAATGCTAGAATATTCATGAATATCGAGCCATAATGGTACACATCCTAATTCAACACATTCTCTGGCGGCTGTTCCACCATACGTATCCTGATCATAAAGACCAAGTGCAATATCACTATTTGCAGCAACAGCCTTAAATTCATCGCGATTGAACGTGTCAGGAACCAAAGAAATATATCCGTTCTCACCGCACGCTTTTTCGAGTTCAACGTTCAGAATTTTTTGACTGGGATTTCCTGCGATCACGACAAAATCATCACGAAATGCTCGAATTTTTGGCAATAACTCAAACATGAATTTGCCACAATTTGTATAATCAGATGATCTACCTTTTCCACCAATTCTATTTGGAACAAAAATGATCGACTTATTTTGTTCTCTCAATTGATCAAATATCTTTGGATTAAAACGAACATTTTTATAATTTACAAGCGAATTAATTTCTGTTGTTGAATACCCGTCATCCCAAGGTGATGATTTTGAGATGATATCATCAACAACTTGTCCGTTAAATATCTTTCGAGCCTCACGAGCAAATTCAATTAAAGCTGATTCACACTGCCAAAAATTCCAATCAGCCTTGATTGCGGCTTCACATTGACCTAACCACAATGATGCTTCACTTGGAAATTTTGGGCAAGATGGCACATCAACAAAATGAGAATGCACAAAAAATTTGGGTTGATAACCACCTTCGACATGAAATAATGCTTTGAAATTTCGAAGGTGCATTGGATCATTGATGTATACAACGTCATATTTTGATTTCAGAAAATGTTTTTGTTTTCCAAGTTCAAGTGCTTCAGACAAAGATTTCCAGTCAAAATCATATCGAGTCACCAATGCATTAGGAATGACTTTACAATCCAAATATAATAAACGATTTTCACCATAAAATCCATACTGATCCCACAAATCACGATTGATATCATATGGAGGAGTAACCACTTGCGTGCCAATTTCAGGACACATAACAGTGATATGCAAATTTCGGTTATTTTTGAGCATTTCACGAACCCTGCCCATAACCATTTGCCATCCAGAATCACACTCAAGAATAAATTTTCCTTGTGTGTTATAATTGCTTAATTGTGTTTGAATCAATAATTTTTGCATTGCCATTTTCTTTATTTGAAATTGTATATCACAGTAGTACGTTTATACACTTAAAAAATCATGATCATTTAACACAAAAAATTTTCAAACTATATTTATGTGCATGTATATTAAGTCACATATGCTCAGATTTTTAATTCGTGAAGCGTTATTGAATGCATTTGAAGTTTTGGGTGTTGAACCACAATCAACACCAGAAGAAATTAAAAGTGCATGGAGAAAATTGGTTTTTCAAAACCATCCAGATCGTGGTGGTGATGCTGGAAAGTTGATTGACGTTAACCGTGCATTTGATTTGTTAAAGAATCCAAATCGAACATCGACAACATTCAAAAGTTATGATGATAAATCAACATCTTCGGCGCCTCCCCCACCAAGAGAGAAAACAAATCAAGCTCCACCTCCACCAAGAGGAAAAAATACTCAAACTAATTACGGAAAAGGATCGCCAGGTGGTAGCCGTACGTTTTGGTTAAAAACCAGATATTTTATAAGGCCTGGTGTGAGGGATGAAATTTGGAGCATTAAAATTGCTAAAAGTATTGTGATTGATTCTTGGATCATTATTCAATATGATGGCGAGCTCAACAAAAAATGGGAGAAACCAACACGTGATGCGTTAGGTGGATTTGATAATGCAGTAAGGGTTGCACAATCAATAGTCGATGATCAAATTAGTATTGGTTTTTATGAAGTACACGAAGGAGAGCGACTTTATGATGATGTCGTAAATCCCAAACCAAACCAATACAATTATACACGATTTTTTTACAACAAAAAAACAAATGAATTTTTTGAAGTCACTCAAGATGGCGTATACATGTCGGACAAAATTGGCTATTGGGGTGGTGTTGCCGTCGCTAGTGACAAATCAAAATGGGCTTCTTTTCCGGGCGAAGTGAAAGATTATATTGATAAACGCTGCCGTGCTAAATTGAAAAATGGTTACGTAGAATTTATAAATGGTGAAAGACCGCCCAAACCATCAAAAACAACTGAACCAAAAACAACTGAACCAAAAACAACTGAACCAACAGGAACGAAATCAAAAAAGGAAACATACAAAGTTTATTCTTACAAAGGCGGACGAAAAGTCGTTCGTGTCAAAGGCAAATTGTATGGAACTGGTGAAGGTGGATCTATAGGAAAAGGAAAATATACGTCATTTTTTACAAATGATCGTGTAAGAGTTAATCCAAAAGGAAACAATTTAAACATTAAGCCAGAGGACATGGAAAGTGATCACTCACAAAATTGGAGCCCGATTGACGAGGTCAAACATCTTATTGATGAATCAGTATTTCAGATGATCATGGAAATTGTTCAAAGTTAAATTATTTCAACATAAAAATACACATATATGACGGGGCGACAGAACAATATCCCAATGATTCTGTCGCCCCTTTATTAATTTTGACGTTTATTTGTCCAACGCGTTCAAACAAAATCTTATCAAGATTTTTTGTATACACGAGTGTTTTTGCGATAAAAAGGTGCAAACGCATAACTTGAACGTTTGGTTGATGTTTTCTCAGTTCTCAAATTACAAAATTGATCACTCAAATCTTGATCAACAACATATCCACGAGCTTTCATTTTTTCAATCACAACATCAACCGGTTGACAATTAACATGATGTCGACCCCATTGCATTTTCCACCCAGGCCCGCCCGGAATTTTCTCACCCAAACGATTAACTTTGAATTGTGTTGGATCATATACACCTCGCCCAGACGCAACACCAAATACAACATATCGTGGATTTGGTAACAACATACAATCTAGAAAATTTCCTTCATTAACATTTGCAACATGTTCCATCGCCTCAAGCGACATACAAACATCTCGTGGACCAACATCCAAACTCAATACATTCATGCTACCAATATCAACTTTTCGAAAGTTGGACACATCAATTCGAAGATGATTAACGTCAGCATATCCGTCACAGGCCCAAATTGGAATAATTCCTTGAAAAGGTTCTAACCAATCACCTTGACCAGCACCGAAATCTGCGATTGACTCTGCTTTTAGCGTATCAAGAACAAACTTTTTCCATGCCGGCAAACCTTTGGCAAAGTATTGACGCCCACTATCAAAAAAACTCTCATCATAAGAAACTTGTTTTAGCATTGATATTTTAATACAATGTAAAACACATTTGTTAATTGATTTATTGTGCCAATATCATGTCAATCGCGGATTGTGTAAGTTTCCAACGGTCACCACATTTCCAAAGTTCACCACCACTTATATTTCCACCAGATGAAACATCCCACATTGCATAACAACATTCATACAATGTGATTGCAACAAATTTATCTGTGTAAATTAATTCATGCGTTTCATGATCATAAAGAGATTCGACATCAACATAAAATTTGAAATCTGGATGTGTTATCATTTTGGAAATAAAAATTTGCTTAATTCATTGATTTCACGATCTAGATCTTCGTCATCAACGTTTAAATAATAGCGATTACATTTCGACCAGCCAAAAAATTCTTCATATGCATTATGCAATTCTTGTAATTTATTTTCATCGATTAAAGGATCCATATCATCAACAATTCCTTTATATGAAGATCGATGACAAAAAACAATTTTTGCATTCAAATCTGTCCAAGATTGATCAACGTACTTGAGCATTTTAATATCTGTTTTTCTTCCAAGAATCTTTGAGTAAACAAATTCACAAGGATAACCACGATCGAAAATAACACTATATCCTGTTTGTCGAAGTAAATCACAAATCCTTGGATCTGCGAATCTCAATTGATTCAAGAATTGTTTATTCTTTGATACCTTTTCACTTAGATAAGTTGTGTGTTCTGATGTCGCTTTGAAATAAGGAATTCCTAAACGCTTTGAAAGTTCTTGAGAAATTTCAGTTTTCCCACACATATCTGGACCTACGAAGAATATAAGAGATTGCATTTTGTATTATATCAATCATTCAATTTTTTTACATTTTTCATATTCTACATGATGCAATTTTTGAGCACCAGGTTTAACGTTATCTATGGGAGTTTCTATACTGTAAGTCGCGCGTTTCTCATTAATTGCTGTAATCACGCCTTCACTTGAAGCTCCCAAACCGACTTGGAATGACACTCGAGTGCCCACAGAATATTCGGGCAAAACAACTTGTTGAACAATCCATTCTTCAATTAATTTATCACGTGTTTCAAATCGAAGAAAATTGGATGCCGAATCTAGAATTTCGGATAATTCTAAATCAGTTTCCCATCCAATTACATTCAACCTCATAGCAATACGATGACCATCATAGTCGTATTGAGTTGCATTAAATAATTCTGATTTGATGTGATCAATTTCACTATCTGGTGGGTTATCACCTTGACTTTTCAACCATCGCAAAACTTTGGGCAACAATGCTTCAACAAACTTAGTATGAACTTTTTTATCATTGATTTTTGGTCGAGGTGTATGACCCACATTTAACAAATTTAATTGCATGATTTTTATTTCTTCCCTTATGACAAAAGAACCGGTTTAACATCTTCAAATGGAATTCGAATTCCATTTGTTCCATTTTCGTCACGAACATGACCATGTTGTTCAGAGAAAATTACATATTCACCGAGGGCACCATCAACGTTAATAATTTCACCCTTATAGTACACACTTCTAATCTTGAAGTTAACCAGAGTGCCCACAGAATATTCGGGTTTAATGTTATGCTGAATAACCCATTCCTTTATTAGTGAATTATATGCTTCATAACGCAACATATAAATTTCATCCATAATATCAATCAAGTCACGATCACCTTCCCAGGACAACCTCTCGAGATTTTTTACAATCTTATATGGATCATCTGTGAATTCAATTGCATTAATCAGATCATATCGAACTTGAAAGACATAATCTTTATCTTCAGGATTACATTCCATCCATTGCAAAACTTTGGGCAACAACATATCAACAATTTTTTCGTTGATCAATGACATATTCTGTAAAGGACGAATTTCAGACAATTGTGAGGTCATATTAATATCCTTTGATGTGAAATCAAACATCATTCTTTCTATTCCCAATTCCTGGAGAAACTTGACTAAAGCTCGAGCGTTGTTCTTGTTCAGAGGATGAAATATTCACAACATTTGCAGAATGAGTCATGGGAGGTTCAAAACTCAATTCCTTTAACGCGGCATAAATACTAGTATTGAATATCGTAACACCACACGCACACAATTCTGGATATTCTGGATCAGATTTAGCACGACATTTATTATCATGATCACGAAAACATCTATTCAAGATTGTTGCACATCGATTCATCTTTTCAATCAGTTGTTGATATGTGTAATATGTCGGTTTCATGAAAGTGTTTTCATCTTCCAAACTGTTGTTGATGCACCATAATCATCCTTTTTGACCTCGGCACAAAATAACGTAAAAGGTTCAGGAAATTGTTTGCCACCCCAAACTGAAATTCGTGTTGCTTTTCCCATTGGGCCGATGCCAAAAATTTGAATATAATCTTTGCCGTTTTTCGTTTTCTTTTTCATTCCAATTGTTGGTTTTCCACCTTTTTTTGTCGCCATAAGAGTTGCAACAAACCATACAACCTTTTCTTCACCTTGTTCAAGGTCATCAATAGAACCGATTTGCTTTTTTTCCAATGCTTCAAGAATTTGGGAATCGATCATTTGCGTTACGTCAAGTGATCCAAAAACATCAACCATATTTTGAGCGCGTTCACTATTCGTCCAATCATCTTCAGTTGCACATTTTCGCAACAACTCATAAAAATTCTTTAATCCTTCATGAGGATCTGATTTAGGACAACGTTTAATAAGTTGTGAATGATCGATCTCAACATCTTCAGTTATCTCAATTCCTTTACGCTTTTTTGTAACTGTTTCAATATGTGATCCAAGAATCGTGTCATACATATGTTTATAACTGTTGAACAACTTTCCTTCGCCAACAATATCCATGCTATTGAAAGCACCGATCTTGATAAGAGATTCTAATGCACGGCGATTAAATTTGCTATGTCGCCATTGAAAATCATCTGTCCACAATAATTCTTCAATTGTATTATAAGGACGATTTTGCATAATTTCTTCAACAGCAGAATCACCAACACCCTTACAAGATGTCATCGAAGGCATCAATCGCTTTCCAGGAAGAACTGTCCAACCAAGTGCTGCATGATTGATATCAATTGGAACAATCTGATATCCCAAAGCCTTAACCTCACCAAATGCTTTTGAACGTTGATCAGGCGTATTTGACATGCTTTCAAGATAAGCACATAACCATTGCTCTTCATAATATGTCATCAACCATGCACACCAAAATGAATCGATTGCATATGCAACAGCATGACTATTTGATGTCAAAACACCATTTGCAAGATAAAACTGATGATCTGGGTGATCTATTTCAAGATCATATGTTTGATGTTTTCCTATAGGTGTGATTGATTTAATATTCGACACTTGGATTCCTTCCAATTATAGACGAGAATCAGTTTATTCGCCTGCTGAACGAGAGGCAGCAAAACAATGAGCAGATTGTTGACTTTCGTTTAATTGATATGTTCCCAAATACTTTCCAAGTATTAAATCGACCACACATTCATCAAAAAGTACATAAATAATTCGATTTTCGAATCGATTTTCATTTTCGTTTTCAAGCACCCACAAATATGGATATTCACCTGGCTCGCGTTGAACGGTCAATAATTTTGCACCGACTGTAACTGGGATTATATGCATGTTATAACCTTCATTTGTCATCGCATAATTTGTTATTCGAAATTTTCGAATTTTCATTGATCTGATTCCTCAAGTGAATTCACAACAATGCTTAAATTCAATTTGTTGATCATCCATAACGGTAACATTTCCCCTGTTTCTTTTGTTCGAAATTTGTGATCCCAAGTACATTTTACTTTTTGACCAGTCGTTAATTCGACTTCAACCAATTCTAGAACACCATGATCATGTTTTGTAACAACAGAAACAATGACATCCTCACCAGATTTTTCATCTCGGGATTTAACCAAATCTCCTGGTTCAACATGTTGAATTTGCTTTGTTTCCTTGATTGTTCCATCTGAGTTATAAATCTTCACTGGTTCCAAAAAGTGACAGGTGCGATTAAAACCATAACCTGCGAAGTACAAGATTTTATCGTAAAGATTATTCGCTACAACTTCAGTGTAGCCATTTTTTACACAACCTTTTACGAAACTATCTCGAGTGTCATTTGCCGTTTTCTTTGCAGCCTCACCGCCAGAAATGCTGCGTTTCATAATGGCACGGCGTATTTCATCACATTGATCTTTCGGAAAACCAGCACATTTTTCCGCTAAAAGCATCACCTGCTCCTGAAATATCAGGCAGTTATGGACCAAAAGACCACCATTTGTAAAAAAATTATGATTCTTTTTGACTTGAATATCGAAAACTGATTCGGCTGGTTTTCTAGAAATTGATTTGATTTTCAATCCAACAATGTCCATTTTATTTCCTCACAAAATACGTAAATTATTTGGGTAATTCATCGATTGATGACCCCAAACACGATGAACACTTAATCCAAGTTTTTCAGCAGCACGAGTATACGTTATATCGATTCTAAATTGTTTTTTCATTTTAGGAGTTAACTCATATAACTCAGCATTTCCATGCCAATAATCTCCATCATATTCAATGATTAAATTTTTTGATGGCACGTAAAAATCATATTCATGATTGATCCCTTCAACGTAGTAACAATGAATAACTTCATTTCCGTATATCTCTTTCAAAGATGAATAAAATGCTATTTCAGCTAGGGAATTTCGTTTTCTAGGTTTTGATTTTTCTAATCCTTTGCTTATTCTTTTTGAGTGCATCTCGAAAAATTCTGGATCGTGTGATCTCATATGCCATGTCAAACCTCGTTGTCGTTTAAATTTCTTGTTACACACATTACACTTGACTAAGGTTTCTTCACCAATTGAACTACAATATGACCGATGTGACCTAAGCGAAGTATTTGTAACAAATAATTTTCCACATTTATCACAAGGATAATCACCATGTTTAACAACGTTTTCTCGAAGTTTTGAGACATTAAGTTTAGCAATATGTTCAGGTGTAAACTTTCGTCCTTTATATGTTCTTCGACGCCATTCTGATAAGTGTTCACGACAACATGCAACAGATATTTTATTATATGTTGTATACGAACTATTACAAATTTGACATATCTTCTCTGATTTCTTGTTCATCTTTCAGCATTGCTCCTGAAAGATAAATATAATCAGCAATTGCATAAATCTCGTCATCAAGCGTCAATTTTCCAGCTTCAACCCAATCTCGTTGGGTCATGACCAAATGATCATATGTCAATTTCAATTTTGTCCCATCCTCCATCTCCAGTTCAATGATGTCCTTAATACCATTCGATATGGCAGCAACAATTTCATCTTGTTCAATTTCGCCCGTTTCTTCGTTGAAAGATGGAATCTTAAGTCCGACAAGATTATCTTCAACAATTTTCTGAATCGTTATCTCACCTTCTTCTGTCACGACATTACTATCACCCGTCAAGCAGCTTTTCGTTGGAGCAAGGATATCATTGATTCTATGATCACCCCAATCCATTTCTTTTCCATTACATGCATCCAAATAAAGTTTATCAACATTTGCAGCAAGAGGGCCCGGGCGATAAATTGATGTCAGTGTTGCGATGTCAACAATATTTTTTGGTTTTGCTTTAACGAAAAGACGCTGAGATCCTGCTGAACTTAATTGAAATATTCCTCCCCAGCGCGCTTGAGAATAAACTTCATATGGTTTAGGATCATCAAAATCAATAACATCGGGTGATAGATGATTCGTATACCAATCTTTTACTTCATCGAATTTGACTTCATCAGCAGACAATTCTGTGATAGATGTAATCTTGCTCATATAAAGAATATCCTATCAAATTAATACAGTGTTATACACTTTTAACATACACAGCGTTCGAACAACCAAATATTCGAAATAATCGATGTTCAATTGCCATTTCTTCTTGTGTTGCAATTGAGGGAATTGCTCTAACAGCAAATCGATCAATTCTATGCATGCCGTCAGTCCACCAAAATCTTGGCATTGTTTTATGATGAAATTGAAAATCAGAACTCAAATAAGCTTGACCAGTTCCCCCAAGTCGAAGATCACGATATGTCATCATTTTGTCATACCCGTTTGATTTTGCCCATTGAACTGCGGCATTAATCAATTTCGACATTCCTCCAACAACAACATGATTTCGGAGTGTTGCAACTCTAGCAAGTTCAATCATTGTTGTCCCCCATTTTGATATTTGATGAGGTTTTCTTAACGTCAAAGCACAAACAATTTCACCTTTGTCATTTTCCAACCAAAATGCTTTTGATGCTGGTGTTGAATCATCCAAGTGATTTTCAGACATAAATTTATGAACCATTGATGGATGACCATCATGCATGTTCAATTTTCTCGCCATGATTCTTGAGGCTTTATTCAACTTGACACGAATCATGCTTTTGATAATTTCACGTTTTATATCGTTGTTCCATTCATCATCGAAAATATGAAACAATGATATATTCTGTGCAGCTGCTCGATCAGATTTATCTTGATGATATGCTGGAGGTGTGTTACATGCATCACTGTGCCAATACAATCCATTACATTCAACAGCGAACTTTTTGTCTGATGAAACAATATCAAGTTCGAATGGCGTTATCAATGATCGATCATTTACCGTTGCACTCTGATCTAAACTAGTGAAGAATTCATGCACTTCACGATGCCATTTTGAAAAATTCGCAGGAAAACATTTTTGACATAATTTCCCTTTATACAAAATAGAAAAAGGCATGGTGAATTTCGAATTACAGGTTTTGCATTCAACGTCAACAGGTGTTAAATGACCTTTGTAATCAAATTTATCAACATGCCACATTTCATTGAGTACATTCAAACGTTGTTGAATGATATCTTCTGACATTCGAAACGGAGAATTAATTCCTTCTGATATCAACCTCTTTCTTGTCGTGATGATGCTTCGTTTAATTTCATCCGCACTTGAATTTCTTGACCAATGATTTAACTTAACGCCTTCACCAATCGTGATTGATCTTCTTTTTATTCTTTCATCATTCTCAGCAGTTAAACCATGTTGTGTCCAATGTTTTTCATTTTTCCATTTTTGAATCAATGTTCGTGAAATGTTATCAGCACTTCGTGCAACCGCTTCATTGTTTTCTTTTGTTTGCCCGCTGCGCCAATGACCATTATCTTTGATGAACTTACGAGTATTTGTTGCACCTTTTCGAACTGACTCATTCGTCGATTCAGTCAAACCACGATTCCATGCTGGTATACATTTTTGTTTTCTTGTTTGTGATGCTCGAACATGCGAATTCTTCTTATTGCATGTTGCACACAATCGCTCATAACCGGTTTGAAATGTTAAAAACTTAACTGCTCCTGAACATTGAATGCAATTTCCAGGATGTTCTCGAAATAACAACCATGATTGTTCAGCTGTTAATTTGTGTTTTTTGTTAAGATGAGTTCTTATTGAATTTAGATTGATATCACTGAATATCAAATCACATTTCGGACACGTCAAAGGAAACGATATCGTCGGTGGACCTGAGTTCCCTCGCAAGGACGTTTCCACGATTTGAGGTGACGACAAGTTGATCTCCGAAGATTTTTCGTTTTGTTCCATCATCAAGTTCAACTTCAAACCACTTTCTTTCATTTCTTTCTTTCTTGATAATCAATTCAATTGAACGTTCAATAAGACGAAGAGTTTCTAGACCAAGAAGATCGTACTTGATAAAATTTCCGATGTACTCAAGATGTTTATAATTTACTCCTTCGACCCAAGGTGACTGAGGTTCACCACCTGAAGTAATCAATGGCATCTTGTTGGGCAAATCATCAGCTATCAACACACCTCCAGCATGTCGACCAAGAGATCTATTTTGTTTGAACAATACTTGAATCGATTCAGCGATTTGAGGATATTTTTCAATAAATGTTTTGAATGACGGTGAATGAACAATTGCATCTTCATATTTCAAAACAAATAAGTTTTTATCATCGCCATGTTTCATTGTAGCTTTGCGAACTTCATCTTCAACTGTTCGCGTTGCAGCATTTGTTTCTTCAAAAGGAACACCATAAAACTTGCCAATGTCTTTGACCAAGGTCTTAAGTTTGAATGTATTATAGTTCGATATGGGAACTACGTTTTCATAACCAAAATAATTTCGTAATTGGTCCAAAACTTTATCTCTATCTGAGAGATCGGTGTTGTGAACAACAACACTGTGACCTTTAGATAAAAATGAATGTAACATCATGAATTTATTATACCTTTATGTTTGTCTAAATTACACTAGAATGATTTTTTAATGAAAACATATTCATGTCCTTGGTGTGACATTGTAACATGTCACAGTCGAGGATTAACACAACACATAAATAAAATACATCATAAATCAAAAGAAGAATTGTTTCATTACAACAATCCTAATTGTAGACAAACGTGTGTTGATTGCAACGTACCAGTTAAACTAATCGATCAAGAAAAAGGATATGCAGAAAGATGTGGAAAATGCAATCGAAAATATTCATATTCTCAAAACAATAGATCATCATGGAATAAAGGATTGACAAAATCAAATGATGATCGCATGTTAAATAGTTCAAAAAAAATGCATGAACATTATGAAAAATATGGTCATCACTTTTTGGGAAAAACTAAAGAAAATAACGCAGAAATTTTAGCAAAAGCAATAAAAATAAA